>Ga0316204_10000149_pt1 | contig 292007 bp, 266 predicted proteins | sample 6monrhotite_MG_2_FD_205661 | JGI IMG/M metagenome (GOLD analysis project Ga0316204, IMG submission 205661) | Microbial mat bacterial communities from mineral coupon in-situ incubated in ocean water Damariscotta River, Maine, United States -... | ecosystem: Environmental > Aquatic > Marine >... | reverse complement strand
AGCCTTCATCTCACTGAAGATGGAGTTACACTGGCGATCAAGACCTGTGGGATCAGTGAGGGAAAGTTTACCTTTCTTCAAGCAAATCAGAGAAATGTAATTTCACACAAAATACTTTACACTACCGCAAGGGGACCCGATTCGGTATCCGCCGAAATTTAAAGGTTTCACTATTTTCTTTGCCCTCACTTGGCTTTACCCTCAGCCTCTACGACCGCTTGAAACAGCTTTTCTTTTCTCTAAAGAAATAGACAAGAACCCCCAACCCCCTTGACATTCTGTGCCCAAATTTGAACCATGGCACAAGCCCACATTCTACGGTTCGAAACACGATGAAAAACCTGCTTACTTTTTTGCCGACCTGGGCGATAGCCCTCAGCCTGATTTCCTTGGTTTCTGTGCTTGTTTTGGGGGTGTACCAAGGGGGGCAGGCTTCCAGGTTGTATCAGTCTTGGGTGGTGAGTCCGCCGGAGCTAAACCCTTTGGTTGGGGGATCGGCGGAGATGGACTTCTTGCAAACCCAGGTGGCTTTGGAGCAAGAAAAAGTGGACTTGGCCGAGGCTGAAGCGGCGTTGATGGCTTTGCTGTCTAACCCTGGGTTGGACGTAAACCTCAGGGGACAGATTCGTTATCAACTTTCTACGGTTGAGGTACAAATCGCCAATTCCAGTAAAGATTTGGATCAGGCATTCGAAAAGATCACTGCGGCGATGTTGGGGTATCAAGATGCCATGCGTTGGTTAGGGGAAAGAGATCCTTTGTATCCAAAGGCTCAGACCGCTTGGATCCAAATCTGGTTAGTACACAAACAACTCAAAGCAAGAGTAGCAGAACAGGAATTCCTAAAACTAGCCAAGCTGCCCCCGGCTCAGTTGTTAGAAGAATTAGAAAAAACCACCCTAGATTCCCACGATGTTCAGGCCAAGGCCCACGCAAAGGAACGTCAAGGCTGGATCATCCAGCTGATCGACAAAAAAACCCAAAACTACCCCTTTTTCACCAAAGCCCCTCAGCCCTAGTCTAGGGCGCATTGCCCACCCAAAGGAACGTCAAGGCTGGATCATCCAGCTGATCGACAAAAAAACCCAATACCACCCCTTTTTCACCAAAGCCCCTCAGCCCTAGTCTAGGGCACATTAAAGATGATCTATTGATTCGGTTCTGTTAGAATACAGCAGTAACGGACCTCTATCGCATGGGGAATGAATGGATTTAAAGCTTATCTTTGATATTGCACCTCTGACTTGGGCTGGTTTGCTCGCTGTGTTTGGCGCTGGTATGGTCCTCGGGTTAGAACGGCAGATCAGCGGCAAGGCGGTGGGCATCCGCACCAGCATTTTAATTTGCCTGGGGACCTACGTTTTTGTGCGTCTCGGCCAGTCTATCCCCTACGGCCCTGCACATGACCCTAGTCGGGTGTTGAGCATGGTCATCACCGGGGTTGGGTTTCTCGGTGCCGGGGTGATGTTTTCCAAAAATGGTTCTGTCATCGGGGTCACTTCGGCGGCGACCATCTGGGTCTTGGCCGCTGTGGGGGCGACGATTGGGCTTGGGCATAACTGGGTTGGGATCAAAATTTCTTTGGTGAGCATTTTTGTGTTGGTTGGGATCACAAACGCAGAGATTCAGTTCAAAGCGTTGCAACGTGGGGTTCACCGCAAAATCGTTAAATTTCAAAAAAACTCAGAGGATGATGAAGAAACAGATCATACTGGCTCTGGATCAGGGGACCAGTAGTTCCAGGAGCCTGTTGGTGGACCAAAATCTGGTGGTCTTAGCCCAGGCCTCGGTGCCTTTGAAATCCTTCTTCCCTCAGCCCGGCTGGGTGGAACAAGACCCTTGGGAAGTCTGGGGGACCCAAAAAAAGACCATTGATTTGGTGCTGGAACAGGCAGGTGTCAGCTTGGATCAGGTGACAGCCATCGGGATCACCAACCAACGAGAGACCACCATCGCCTGGAACAAGGACACCGGCGAGCCTTTGGGTCCGGCGATTGTGTGGCAATGCCGCCGTACCACCGGTCATTGCCAGTCCTTGAAGGATCAGGGTTTAGAACCGCTGTACCGTGCTAAAACAGGGTTGGTTCTAGACCCTTATTTTTCCGGGACCAAAATGGCCTGGATGTTGGAACATTACCCAAAGGCTCGGGGGCTGGCTGCCCAAGGTAAGTTGGCCTTTGGGACCGTGGACAGCTGGTTGGTTTACAACCTGAGCGACCGGAAGGCTCATGTCACAGACGCCTCGAACGCCTCCCGCACTTTATTGTTTGACTTGCATCAACGTGCTTGGGATGTCGAGCTGACCGAACCCTTGGGGATTCCGTTGTCCAGCTTACCGGAGGTGGTGGATTCTTCAGGGGTGTTGGCTTACAGCTCTGCTAAGTTTGGGGCAGAGGTGCCCATCGCCGGGATTGCCGGGGATCAGCAAGCCTCTCTGTTTGGTCAGGCTTGCTTCAAACCAGGGATGGCAAAAAACACCTATGGCACCGGTTGCTTTATGCTCACCAACACAGGCTCGCAGCCTCTGACTTCAAAAAACGGTTTGTTAAGCACTCTTGGCTGGCAGATTGACGGACAGGCGACCTATGCCCTGGAAGGATCGGTCTTCATGGGTGGGGCATTGTTGCAGTGGTTGAGGGACCAAATGGGCTTTTTTGAAGAGGTCACACAAACTGAGTCCATGGCCTTGGCCGTCCCGGATAACGGCGGGGTGTATTTGGTCCCGGCCTTTGCGGGTCTAGGTGCCCCCCATTGGGACCCATACGCCCGGGGGCTGCTGATTGGATTGACCCAACACACCAACAAAAACCATGTGGTACGGGCCGCCCTCGAAGCGATTGCCTACCAAACCGCCGAACTCGCTTTGGCGATGGAAGCCGATTTTGGCAAACCCTTGACCGAACTTCGCATCGATGGTGGGGGCTCGAACAATGCTTTTCTTTGTCAGTTTCAGGCTGATTTATTGGGTTTTGAGGTCACCCGCCCAGAGCACTTGGAATCAACCGCCTTGGGTGCAGCGATGTTGGCCGGGTTGGCGACCGGGGTTTGGGGCGGAGTGGATGAGCTTTCCAGGTTGTGGGGCAAAAAAGAAACCCTGAGGCCCCGACCGATGGACTGTGGTCCTCTCTGGGACGGCTGGCACAAGGCGGTGAGCCGGGCGAAAGGATGGGCTCAGTGATGGAAGATTATCAAGTGTTAGTGGTTGGCGGTGGGATCAACGGAGCAGGGGTTGCCCGTGAGGCGGTCTACCAAGGGTTCACCACGCTGTTGGTGGAACAGGGGGACTTTGCACAGGCCACCAGCAGCCAGTCTTCCAAATTGATCCATGGGGGGATTCGTTACTTGGAACAAGGGCGGCTGAAATTGGTGTTTGAATCCTTGTCTGAGCGGAAGCGGTTGCTGAAAATCGCCCCTCATCTGGTGCATTCGTTGCGTTTCCATATCCCGGTTTATCAAGGTGACCCTCGGCCTGCATGGCTGGTTGGTTTGGGGTGTAAGCTCTATGACTTCCTGGCAGGCAAACAAAACCTAGAACCTTCAGCGAGGCTGTCCAAAGCGGAGATGGCGGAGGTGACTGAGTTGAATCCTTCGGGGTTGAAGGCGATTTTCGCTTACAGTGATGCCCAGGTATTTGACGCTCGGTTGACCTTAGAAACCGCCTTGTCCGCCCATGACGCTGGGGCCGTGGTACGCAACTGGACCGCCTTGGTGGACACCGTGGAACAGGGGGACCGGTTTTTGGTGACCTTAGAGGACCGCCGGACAAAAAACCAATATCAAGTGACCACCAAGGTGCTGGTGAACGCTGCCGGGGCTTGGGCTCCATCGTTGGACAAAAAAATCACCCATCAACCAAAACGCCCAGGGCTGAAGCTTTCGAGGGGGATTCATTTTTTGGTCCCACGGGGGGCGATCACCCATGGCTTTTTGACCCTGCCCAAAGGGGGGAGGATTGTGTTTGTGTTGCCCTGGAAGTCATATTTGTTGATTGGCACCACCGAATCGGCCTACCAAGGGGAGGAGCTGTTGGATATCCCCGCCTCGTCGGCGGAAAAAGAATACTTGTTGGATGTTTTTCATCAATTTTTCCCCAATCAAAGCCTGAGCCAAGCCGATGTGCTGCATTGCTATTCTGGGGTGCGGCCTTTGATTGATATGGGTGAGTCTGATTTAGGGGAAATGTCCCGTGAAGTTCGTTTTGAGCAAGAGTTGATGCCTGGTGGCCAGGGATATTGGGCTGTTTTTGGTGGGAAAATCACCAGTTACCGGCTGCTGGGAGAGCGGTTGGTGCGGCAAATTAGATCCAAGTTTACTCCCCAAAACCTAGTGCTTCACCACACCGCCTCTTTCCCGTTACCAGGAGCTCAGCCCCCCGAGGATGAAGCGACCTTGGCCGCACAGGTCCCTGGGGAATTGTTCGAGTTGTGGAGTGGCCGCTACGCTGCGGGGTGGGGCTGGATCGCAAGGCGGTATTTAGAGGCCCCACAAAAGCCTCTGTTTGGGCTTTTTTACCCCGCCGAGCTGGACTATCTGGTGGAGCGGGAATGGGCCTTTGAACTGGATGACATCTTGTTGCGCCGCACTTTGCTGGCCTTTGAACTGACCGCCCAAGAAAAAGAAGTCTTAGGCGCAGCGCTAAAAATCAAAGGGGAGAATCGCTGAACATCCCATCAACCCCCAGAGCGTAGAGCCGTTGTTGTTCCTTAGGGTCGTTCACTGTGTAGGGGAATACCTTGTATCCTTTGCTTTTGATCAAGTTGATTTCCTCGGCGGTCACCAAGTCGGCGTTTGGGTTCCAGCTGTAGGCGTTGATTTTGGTCAACCCTTCCAGCTGTTCCTGGTCCAATGGCTGATAATCCAAAAATGCCAGCTTGAGGCTAGGTTCTAAGGCGGCAAGCTGAATCAAGGGGTCAATCAGAAAACTAGAGACCAAAATCTGGCCCAAGATGTCCCGTTCTTTGAGCTTTTGTAGCAGTTGGGCCACCAATGAATCCGCTGGTTGGCTGGCTTCGTAGGCCTCTGGTTTGATTTCCAGGTTGAGGCAAATTTTCCCTTCATACCGCTCTAACACTTGGTCTAAACTAGGCAGAGCTTCCCCGGCAAAGGCCTCAGAAAACCAAGAGCCAGCGTCCAGTTTTTGCAGGTCTGGCCAGTTTTGGCTAGAAACCAAACCGGTGCCGTTGGTGGTTCGGTCTAGGGTTTCATCGTGGATCACCACAATCACCCGGTCTTTGCTCAAGGTCAGGTCCATTTCCAACATCACCGCGCCTGCGCCCAACGCAGCATCAAACGAGGCCAGGGTGTTTTCTGGGTACTGGGAAGAAAAACCTCGGTGGGCGATTGCGAAGGGTGGTTTGGGTAGGGCAAGTTTCATGGTGATTTTTTAGAACGACTGGACAGAAAAAAGTTCCTGTAGGCCTGAGTGATTTGGTGTACGCCCAGACCCACAATAGAACTTGAATTTAATACTGTTTCACAAACTCCAAGCGGTTACCGCTCACTGATTGAGACTTTAAGCGAACCCCTTGGTTTTTTGCTTCGAAACGGATTTTGCGTCGTAACTGGCTTTTTTTGAGTTGACTAAAGTATTCGATTTCAATCATCTCGGTGTCGTTTTTGATTTCCGATAGGCTTTGATATCCATCTAAGTTCTCAAGGGCTTGTAAAACCGTATCCTCATCATCTTCAGAAAAACCGGTCAGGCGGATCAAAAAAGCGTTGCCTAAATCACCAACCGATTCATAATGTTTCGTGATATTAACAATCCCTTCGTTGGTCGCTTGGTTGGCCGCCTTTTGAGCCGCTGAAGCCAAGGCATTTCGCCAGTCAAAGCTTCCCGGTCGGGCGTTGGTCAGCGATTTTTGGTTAGCCACTTGATTGGCGATCAGTCGACCGGTGGAGACATCGTAAACTCGAAGCTTCAACGCTATCCTAGCCGACTGGATCATTGCGCCACCACGGTTGCCTACGTTTGTGCTGAGCTCGAATTCTGCCAAGGTATCTGCCTGCTGTTCTGCGGCAATTTGCATCCAGGACTCCATGTTTCGATTTGCCTGGACCCGGCGTGTCCCGGCGATACGGTCCACAGATTTTTGGTCAAAAACCCGAAAGCCTGCATTGTTGAGCTGGGTCTGGATTTCTGCCAAACCAGCAATGACAGCGTTATGGTCTGGATCGAGGGCCTTTGGGTCCTCAGGCCGGTAGATCACCATCAGCCGTTTGTTCCCCATTTTTTTGTGCAGGATACGCAGGCTTTTTAGCTTGTCTTTCAGGTTCGCTGTGGCGACTTCGGCGTCAATCTCAATCACCCAACGGCTGCCTTCTTGGCCTTCTTTGAGGGTTTCGTATTTTGAGACATATCCCGTTGCGCTGGTGTAGATTTCATCTCTGATCACTTGCCAGTTTGCAACTTTGGTGTTGGCGTCAATCAAGGTGCCAACTCCCTTTTCTACAGCGTCCCGCATCGCATTTCGTTTCGCTTGGTCTTTCGCTGCACTGAGGTTATTATTGAAAATCTCAGCAGACCCCGAGGCCTTGATGCCAGCGAAGGCCGGAGGGCAAACGAAAGCCAGTAGTGTGGTCAGCGTGAAAATGAATCGGGTAAATTTCATAGGGCACCTTCTTTCGGGTCATTTTGATAGATACAAACCGTAGGCCCGAAGCAAAGAGCTACAGGCCAGTTGGTTACTCGGAGGGTTGGATGAAACCCTGGTTTATCGGATCTGTTGCGCCTTGATTTTTTGGCTTAGGCGCCGTGATTCGTCTTGGTAGCGGGTAGCTATCTTGTCCATCACTGCCATAGTCAATGTATCCTTTACGGTCAAACCTCGTAGGCGGTCGGTCTAGCTTTGTTCTCTGGGTCCCATTTAACTCTTCAGCCGTGGCGTTCTTGATCACCGGCTCCAGCGGCCAAAGCTGTTGCGCTTTTAACAGCAAACTTGGGTTAGTCTCCAGTAATAAAACAACATCTGGCTTGATTTTCTTTGGCTTCACTTTATCTTTTTTGCTGCCGAAGGCTTCAATGTCTGGGGAGAACTGACGAACCTGTTTGTTTTCTTCGTTGATCCAAGCGTGCATATTATCACCCCAAGCTTGGGCATAACGCAAGGTTTGCTTGAGTCGGTTCGCCTGAGAAAACATTTTTGCGGCAAAGAGATGGTCCCCTTGCATTTGATAAACGACCCCTAAATTATAGAAAGAACTGGCTCGATTGACTCGGTAAATGGCTTCAGGTTCATCAAGTTTTTGGGAAAAAAGAACCAACTTCCAAAGAGAGACCGCCTCGTCTAAATGGCCAGATTTAGCCATTTTGATCCCTTTGGCAATCCGGCTGTCCCCTAGGTCATGAATATTTTGGGCAAACCACCCCCAACTTGTGCCTCGTTCCAAATCAAGGTTAACAAATTGGTTGGATGAGCTAGAGTTAAAGGCTTTCAAGATTTTGGTGATCAAAATCTGGGTCAACCGCTCCATCTCTACACTTGAGCGTGGCATATCTTGGATCGCCTTACCTGCATATATTTGTTGGAACGGTTGAGAATATCTGCCTCGAACTAAGGGTAAACCGCTTTCTGCGTCAAACAAAGAAAGCTGAACCCCTACGAGCGCATTTCGTCGGATAATTTTTGCAGGCACCAGGGTTTTTGCTGATTTATCATAACGATCAAGGTCTAGTTGCTCAAAGTTTTCTTCTTGGTCCCAAATGGCAAAGTCGTCGACATGGATTCGTAGTACCGCCATGCCTTTGGTGTCGTCAGGCAGAATCTCCCTAAGTTTTAATCTACCCTGTGCACGGATTGCGTTATACAAACCGACCCGAACTTCATCTAGATTCTCGCCAGTGAAAGACTGAACATAAAGTGTATTGATGCTCAAAAGCTTTGCTTGGATGAACTGCTGGACTTTCTTTTTACGTGCTGTTTCTTCACTTTTTGAGCTTCCAGGTTCTTGGTCCTCTATCTCTAATAAATTGAGGTCAGGTTTAAACAGCGAAAAGGCCCACTCCACAAAATTCCAATCTTGCTCAGGCTCCAGGTTTTTCTTTTTTGCTGGCGCAGGGGGTGTTATAGGTAATGGTTTCGGTGTCTGAACTGGAACGACCGCAGGGGCAACTGCCGCCGGTTCGGCGCTCTTGGTGTCGTTGTTCCAAAAGAAAAGACTGCTCAAAAAGGAAGGTTCTTCCTGTGCCGCCGTCGTTGGGGCCACCGCAGGGGCCACGCCTGGCAGTCCTTCAGTGGTCGAGGGTTCAGCACCGAAAAATGAACAGCCAGTGATGCTCAAAGCAATGGCGAAAGGAATCACCAAACGCCAAGAGAACAATAAAGAGGTTTTTATCCTGACTGCCATAGATCTATCGTTCCTTGTTGGGCAATATCAAGACGGTTCAACCCAAAATGGGGGCCGTCTGTTTCAGCTTAAGGGCCTAGGCTGGTGAGGATAAAACGCTGCACACAGCCTTAAGTATTGAACAAAGCAAGATTCACACCACCGACGAAAGGTCGAATTTGGGCGATCAAGTTCAGGAAAAGGGATTGGTTGAGTTCATCTGAAAATGCGGGGAAATAGCGTTTGAACAGATACAAAAGCATTGAGTTGAACAAAAAAACCTGACCCAGAGAAAACAGTAGCCCAAAGGGCCTAGGAAGTGATTTGTCTAGGCTGTTGTTGCTGATGTCTTTCACTAAATGAAACAGGACTTGCCCGATCAGCCGCCCGATCCCTAAAGAGCCAAGGTAAACCAGTGAAGAGTTGATCCCAGTGGTCGTCGACAAATAAGACTGAGCCTCAAGGGTAGGGATAAGCCACTGCTCAGCCACCAGAAAGGCCAGTCCTAGGCCGATAAAGGCGAAAAATTGGTGACTGACCCCATGGAACCAACCTTTCACCAAAAACAAGGCTAGAGCCAAGACAAAGACTAAATCAAAGAAATTCATTTCCCCCCAGATGTGGATTCATAAGGACACTCTAGAAAGGTCTGAGCAGATAGGCAAGTCTGATTGCAGATTGCAATTCCTGGCCACTCAGGTATTTTGGGGATAAACCTCTCAGGGAGCACTTATGAAACTGTTGGATCGACCAGAATGGAAGGCTTTATCTGACCATTATAATAAAATGCAATCAGTACATCTTCGTGACCTTTTTGCAGGTGATAAAACACGAGCACAAGACTTAAGTTTTGCTGCTTCAGGCTGGCATGTGGATTTTTCAAAAAACAGGATGTCCACCGAGACATTTGTCTTGTTGCAACAATTAGCGAAGGCTTGCGACGTCCCTGAACGGATCAAGGAAATGTTCGCAGGGGAAAAGATCAACCAGACCGAAGGTCGATCAGTGTTGCACACAGCGCTTCGAAATCGTGGGAGTGAGGCTGTTTTGGTGGATGGTTTGGACGTCATGCCTCAGATCAAGCAGGTCTTAAAAAAAATGAGAGGTTTCACCAAAAAAGTGGAATCTGGTGAGTTCCAAGGTGCGACCGGTAAAAAAATCAAGCAGATCATCAACATCGGCATCGGTGGTTCCGATTTGGGGCCTGAGATGGTCTATCAAGGGCTTAAAGCGGTGCGCAACCCTGAACTGTCCGTCCGGTTTGTTTCAAACATTGATGGCAGCCACTTGGTCAATGCATTAGAGGGCCTGAACGCTGAGGAAACTTTGTTTATTGTGGCGTCTAAGACGTTCACAACACAAGAAACCATGACCAATGCTTGTAGCGCAAAGGCCTGGTTGCTCAAGGAACTAGGGCTTGATGAATCTGCGGTGGCCAGTCACTTTGTGGCTCTAAGTACAAACAAACAAGCGGTGCAGGCCTTTGGGATTGACCTCGATAACACCTTTGAGTTTTGGGACTGGGTGGGGGGAAGGTATTCTCTCACCTCAGCCATTGGGCTGTCTTTGATGCTTGGGCTGGGGGTCGACGTTTTTGACCAGTTGCTGGATGGCTTTTATGAAATGGACCAGCATTTTTTAGAGTCTCCGGTAGAAAAGAACCTGCCAGTGTTGATGGCCCTGGTTGGCTTCTGGTACAATAACTTTTTTGAGGCCGAGTCGGTCGCCGTGCTGCCTTATTGCCAGTATTTGAATCGGTTTTCCGCCTATTTACAGCAAGCGGATATGGAGTCCAACGGGAAATCAGTGGATCGTGACGGTGATAAGGTCAATTATCAGACCGGTCCTGTGGTTTGGGGTGAGCCGGGAACCGGCGGGCAACATGCATTTTATCAGTTGATCCACCAGGGAACAAAACTCATCCCTTGCGACTTTATTGGATTTGTTAACCCGGTTGACCCTATCGGGGACCACCACCAAAAGCTCATGGCTAACTTTTTTGCTCAACCTGAAGCGCTGGCTTTTGGGAAAGGGGCCAAAGACCTCAAGGAAGAGGGTTGCTCTGAATCTCTTTTACCCTACCGAGAGTTTGAGGGAAACCGGCCTACAACGGCTTTAATGGCTAAAAAACTAACCCCAAAAACCTTGGGGTCCTTGATCGCCTTGTATGAGCATAAAATCTTTGTTCAAGGGGTTCTTTGGGATGTTTATTCGTTTGACCAGTGGGGGGTTGAATTAGGTAAGCAGTTGGCTGGTGGTGTTTTAGAAGACTTAGAAGCCGGGGCCGTTAAAAACAGCCATGATGGCTCGACGGTCAGTTTATTAAACTATTATTTTAACAACAAAGAGTAACGCTATGATGATTGACACAGCATATCTTTCCCTACTGGGCTGCCCTAAGTGTAAAGGGGCCTTACAGCAACCAGAAGAGGCAAATCACTTGCAATGCCCTAGCTGTCAGCTCGACTTTGGGATTGAAGATGGGGTGGCTGTATTGCTGCTAGAACGGGCGACCGCAAGTGAAGGGAAACCCTAAAAGTTTTGACTCAGCTGGGTTGAAATTTTCTGAGCTAGATCGGACAGCGCTTTTGTGCCGCTGTCTCTCAAGTCTTCGGTGCCTAGTTCTGTGGCAGTGGTTTGGAAATCATAACTGCCAATGAGCGGGATAGACTGGTAGATCCATTTATTATCCCGCTGGTCCTTCAGGTGGAGGACTGCGTTTTGAGAAAAGTGAAACCGGTAGCTCTGGTTGTTTTGGATGGACAGGTCTTCTCGGGTATAATTTGAACCGGTCAGATCGATATGCAGCAACAGGTCAGCGGTTGAGCCAGGTGAAACTTTAATGTTATTAGCGGATAATACCCGAGAAAGCTCCCGGCTCAACTCCAAATTCAACCCCGCAGTGTAGGTTGAGTTGGAAATTGAAAGCGCCATGCTTTGGGCGTTGTTCGGCAAGCTTACCTGATTGCGGTTCAACTGAAAGCCACAGCCTGAAATCCACATCAGCCCTAGAAAAAAGAGCCCTTTGTAGAACCTTCGATTGACAAGAATATCTCTGCTGTTTAGCATCTAAAATTTACCTGAATTCATGGCCCGGCCACAATACGATGTTTGACTCGCTTTCCGAAAAACTAAACTCAGCGTTTAAGAAACTCACCAACAAAGGTGTGCTGACTGAAAGTAACATCCAAGCCTCATTAAAGGAGGTGAAGATGGCACTGCTGGAGGCAGATGTCAATTATCGGGTGGTTAACGCCTTCTTGAAATCTGTCAAGAAACGGGCGCTTGGGCAGGAAGTAATGGGCAGTTTGAGCCCCGCTCAACAGTTCATCAAAATCGTCAATGACGAATTGGTGGTCATGATGGGCACCGAAAATCACGAGCTGGCCCGGTCCTCCGGTCCGTTAACTGTCTTGATGATGGTTGGCTTGCAGGGCTCAGGAAAAACAACGACCACTGCAAAATTAGCTCACCGGCTGAAGAAGCAAGGAAAGAAAGTCTTTTTAGCGAGTGCCGACGTTTACCGACCTGCGGCGATTAAACAGCTGGCTGTTCTTGCCGATGAGCTAGAAGTCAGTTGCTTTAACTCAAACGCGCAGATGCTCCCGGCGAACATCGCCCAGCTTGCACGAGAAGAGGCAGGCCGGCAAATGGCTGATTACTTGATCATCGATACAGCTGGACGGCTGCAAATCGACGAGCCCTTGATGAAAGAGCTTGAAGAGATTAAGGCCAGAGTAGATGTAGATGAGGTTTTGTTTGTAGCAGACGCAATGACCGGTCAGGAAGCGGTGAATGTTGCCAATAGTTTTCATGAACGTATCGGGATCACTGGCTTTGTACTGACAAAGATGGATGGTGATGCACGAGGTGGCGCTGCTTTATCGATCCGTGCGATCACCGGCGCTCCTGTGAAGTTTGTTGGGGTTGGCGAAAAGATTGAAAATTTGGAACCTTTTTATCCAGAGCGAGTGGCCTCTCGGATTTTAGGGATGGGGGACTTGGTTGGCTTGATTGAAAAGGCCCAAGAACACCTCGATTTATCCAAAGCAAAACAGATTGAAGAAAAATTACGAAAAAATGATTTTACCTTAAGCGACTTCCAAGACCAATTGCGTCAGATCCGCAAAATGGGGCCTATAGGGGACCTGATGAAGATGATGCCAGGGGTTGGAGCGAACATGCCAGCTGGTGCAGAGGTTGACGAAGGTGGTCTAAGCAAGGTAGATGCCATCATTAACTCAATGACCTTGTCAGAAAGGGAAAATCCCAGTATGATCAACGGTTCTAGAAAAGTGAGGGTTGCCAAAGGAAGTGGAACCCAGGTAAGCGATGTAAATCGACTTATCAAAAATTTTACCCAGATGAAAAAGATGATGAAGAAGTTTACTTCAATGGGTGGAAAAAAAGGCATGCGAGCGATGTCCAATATGATGGGCGGACCTGGTGGGCAAAGTCCATTTTAGGGCTAAAAGCAGAAACAAACATAACGGAGAAGTCTCAAGTGGCAGTAAAAATTCGGCTCGCGCGTACGGGCACAAAAAAGAAGCCTTTTTATCGAATCGTAGCAGCTGACGTCAGGTCACCTCGTGATGGCCGATATTTAGAAAAACTTGGGATTTATAACCCTTGTGTTGAAGCTAAAACCGTTGAGCTAGTGAAAGAGCGAGTGCAGTATTGGTTAGACCAAGGTGCTCAAACTTCGGACACAGTCAATGGTTTGTTGATCAAAGCTGGTTTCGATATCAAACCGGTTGTTTACATCCCTAAGGAAAAGAAGCCTAAAGCAGAAAAAGAGGGCTAGGCTTGGATCAAACCAAGCTTGCTCAGGTTGCTCTGATATGGGGAACCCATGGGGTTAAAGGTGCCGTAAAAGTGCGTGCCGTCACCGATGACTTAGATCTTTTGGAAGACCTCCAAGAGGCCTGGGTCTGGGACGGCAGCTCGGACACCGTTGCTCAACATGTTGAAATCAGCATGGTGCGTGAAGTTCACGCTCACTGGTTATTTCAATTTGTTGGGGTTGAAGATCTCGACCAGGTCCAAAGACTTTTGAAAAAAAGCATTTGGATTCCGGAAGACCAACTTCGACCTCTGGAAGAAGATGAGTTTTTCCTTCATCAAGTGGTAGGTTCAGATGCCTACGACCTAGAAGGGGACCTTATAGGGAAAATATTGAACTGCTTTGAAAATGGCCCTCAATTGGTTTTTGAGGTTGCTGATGTTCGAGGTGGGAGTTTCTTGGTCCCAGGTGTCAGCGAGATTGTAAAACAAGTTGATTCGGAGCAAAACCGGGTGATTCTTGATCTAGTTGACGGGATGAGAGATTTGAACCGAAAGGATGGGTAGTTGAACGAGTTTTGGGTTTTCACCCTTTATCCAGAATTATTCGACTCTTTTTTGCAGAGCGGTCTGTTAGGCCGTGCTTTGAAAGATGAACGAATGACGGTGAAACGGTTTAACTACCGAGAATACGGCTTAGGCAAACATAAAAAAGTGGATGATACCCCTTATGGGGGTGGAGCTGGGATGTTGATCAGGCCTGAACCGGTGATTGAATCTTTGGAAGTCGCAGATGCCTCAAATGAGGTGGCGGCCCACAGAGTGTTGATCACCCCGAGGGCTAAACCCTATACTCAAGCAGTCGCCCACCGATTTGCCTCGTTAGATAAACCTTTGGCTCTGATCTGTGGGCGGTTTGAAGGTTTTGATCAACGGATCCATAACTTTGTTGATGAGGAAATCAGCTTAGGGGATTATGTTTTGATGGGCGGGGAAGTGGCCGCAATGGCGATCATTGAGTCGGTTGCTCGGCTCACACCGCAGGTGATCGGAAACTTGGACTCGACAGTAAACGAATCCTTTGAATCCGGGTTACTAGAGTACGACCAGTACACAAAACCACCGATTTATCGGGGGCTGAAGGTGCCTGATGTTCTCACCAGTGGGGATCATCAAAAAGTAGCGCAGTGGAGGCTTGAAAGCAGCCGACAAACAACAATGGCTAAGAGACCTGATCTCTTGAATGAACCGGCATAAAGGCATGTCGTTAGACTAGAACCCTTGGAGTGAACATGAGCAAACTGATTGACCAGATTGAAAAAGAACAACTACGCGAGCAAATCGCCTTTAACGTTGGCTGTAACGTCAAAGTTTTCTATAAAATCAAGGAAGGCGAGAAAGAGCGAGTCCAGATTTTTGAAGGCGTTGTGATTGCTAAGAAAGGTGGCGCTAAAAACGCAACCGCTACATTTACAGTTCGTAAAGTTAGCTCCGGGTTTGGTATTGAACGAGTCTTCCCTCTTCATTCACCTAAGATCGACAAGTTGGAAGTGGTTCGCCACGGTAAAGTTCGTCGAGCCAAATTGTATTACTTACGTGATCGATTCGGTAAAGCGGCACGAATCAAAGAAAAACGATTCGCTCGATAGATTACTGTGTTTGGTAAGCTGGCGAAAAATCCAGCTCATCAACTGGGAATTGATGGAGAAAAGAAGGCAAGGAAGCATTTAAAGAAAAAGGGTTACCGGATTCTTGAGGCAAATTATCGCACCCGTCTCGGCGAGTTGGATTTGATTGCCACAGTTGAGGAGTATTTGGTTTTCGTGGAAGTGAAAACTCGGATTGATCAAAACCCTTTTATCCAGATGACCCAGGCGAAAATAAAAAAAATTCGCACCTTGGCTTTGGCCTATATGGCGGAAAAAGAGATCCAAGATTTGCAGCCCCGTTTTGATGTGATCGGAATCACCAAACATGGAACGGAACTGACCCTAGAACACCTAGAAAACGCCTTTTAAGGAGAACCTGTGGCAAACCATAAATCAGCTAAAAAGCGAGCACGACAAAATGAAAAACGACGTTTACGGAACCGTGCCGATAAAGGCGCAGTACGTAGCGAAATCAAAAGCTTCAACGTTATTGTTGAATCTGGTGATAAAGAGAAAGCTTTGGGCCTTCTGTCTAGCTTGCATAAAGCTATTGATAAGGCAGCAACCAAAGGGGTATTGACCAAAAATGCTGCTTCTCGAAAAAAGTCTCGCATGACCATTTTGGTGAATAAGCTTTCCGCATAAGCAGACCTTTGCTCGGTTGTGGGGCCTTTGGCCCCACCTGTTTTTGCTTATGGGTGTTTTCGGCCCATCGGCATTCATTTGGTCTTTGAATGATGCAGTATTTGACCCTCGGTTTTTCATCTTGTCCAAACGATACCTATATTTTTGATGGGTTAGTTCATCAAAAGATCGCCTGCCCTTTTGGCATAAAAACAGAGATCCATGACGTAGAGCAATTAAACCAAATGGCCAAGCTGCGCCAGTTGGACGTCACGAAAGCTTCCATCCACGCTTTATTTCATCTTACAAAAGAATATCAGCTATTTGACGCTGGTTCTGCCTTAGGGCGTGGCTGTGGTCCTTTGTGGGTTGGGTCAGGTGGCACTGTTCCTAAGGGTGGCACTGTGGCGATTCCTGGCGAGTGGACCACCGCAAATTTGCTGTTTCAGCTCGCCGTTGAGGGGGATTTTCAACCTCATTTTATGCGGTTTGATCAAATCATGGACGCCGTTGTGAGCGGAAAAGTGGACTCGGGGGTGATCATCCATGAATCCCGTTTTACCTACGCTTCGATGGGATTGGTCTCTTACTTGGACCTAGGGGATTGGTGGGAAACGACCAGTGGGCAACCCATACCCTTAGGAGGGATATTGGTGAGACGTGACCTGGACGAAACAGTGAAACAACAGTTTGGCGCATTGATCAAACAATCGATTGAGTTTGCAGATAGACACCCTCAGTCTTCGAAAAACTATATTCAAGATCTAGCTCAGGAAGTCGAGGACAAGGTGATTCAGCAACACATCGATTTGTATGTGAATGACTACTCCAAAACACTGGGGACTTCTGGTCGAGCGGCGATTGTAAGTTTATATGACATGGCAGTAAAGAAAGGCTTGATTGAGCCTTGTGACATCAACACCTTGTTTGTTTGAGATGATTTGAAGGGAAAAGGACTGATTTCAAAAGGCCAAATTGAGTCAGTCCTGCAAGCGACGAGTTTGGAAGGTCTGATTTCTGGTTACACGGGCCTCAAAAAGTCCGGGCCTAACTTGCTTGGTTTGTGCCCTTTTCACTCGGAAAAGAGCCCCTCTTTTGTGGTGTCTCCGAGTAAAGGCACCTACCATTGTTTTGGTTGTGGTGTTCATGGCAATGCAATCGGTTTTGTGATTGATATTGAACACTTTTCGTTTATTGATGCCGTTGAGTTTTTGGCAGACAAGGCCGGTATCCAGATCGACCGAGCTCAGTCTTCAGGTATAGCGAAGAGCTATAATGAAGTAAGAGGTTGCTTGGATCTTTCTCTGGAATACTACCAAGGTCGCCTCGAAAAGGGCGGTGAAGGCTCGAAGATTGCACAATATCTGAAACTTCGTGATATTAACCAGCCGTTGGTAGAAAAGTTCAAGTTAGGTTGGGCCCCAGAGGGTTGGAAAAACTTGCTTGATTATTTAAAACAGAAAGATGTTCCCCTTAAGGTGCAAGAATCAGCAGGGCTGATCAAACTAGGGGAAAAAGGAAACTGGTATGACCGGCTGCGAGACCGGCTAATTTTTCCGATACGAGACGTCCAAGGGCGAAACTTGGGGTTTGCTGGCCGTATTTTAGGGGACGGTGATCCGAAATACCTGAATCCACCAGAAACAGAGCTATATAAAAAAAGTTCTGTTTTTTATGGGGCTTTTGAAGCGAAAGACGAAATTCGACGCAAGCAAAAAGCGTTGGTTGTGGAAGGGTACATGGACGTGATCCGGTTGCATGAAAAAGGCTTTGGTTACGCTATTGCAGCTTGTGGTACCGCTCTGAACGTAGAACACGTCAAGGCGTTAAAACGGCTTGGGGTTTCTGAGGTTGAGCTGCTGTTTGACGGCGACAAGGCCGGGCAGAAGGCAGCGGCAAAAGCTGCCAGGGTGTTTTTGGAAAATGACTTGGATGGTCAGGTGACTGTGCTCCCTGACGGGCTGGACCCAGACGATTTTTTCAAGAAGTATAGCAGTGCGAACTTGAGCGAACTCATTGCAAAGTCTCCGTATGATTTCCGGTATTTGCTGGATTTAGCCTATAAGGAAGTCAAAGGAAAAGGCATTTGGCAGCAGAAAACAAAGCTGGAAGAGTTGGTGACCTTAAGCCAAGAAATTGGGTCGAAGTTAAAGAGAGATTTGTTTTTAGGGCAAATCTCAAAAGTTTTTGGTTTGTCGCTGTCAGAGCTACCTGTGAACCGAAGCCCCAAGAAGGCCCCGGTCCAGCAAAGACCAGCTACGCTGGTTTCGTTGCCCAGTGCGACAGACTTAAGCGGCGTTGCGATTGAAGAGCGTTCATTGATGCAGTATTTGGTTTCTCAGCCTAAATCATTAGCGTTGATTCGGGAGAAGGTGCAGGTGTCAGACTTTGGTAACCTGCATTTTCAGGAGTTATACCAACGCTTTTTAAATTTGGAGACTGAGGAATTTGAGGTGCTAACTCCGCTGGAGTTACCGGAAGTGTTCAAAGAGTATAGTTCAGTTTTGATGCAGTTGGTGCAGGCTGTGAACCGTTTTTCGACTGAAAGTTTTTCGGAAGAAAAGGTATTGGATTTGATTGTTCAATTGTTAAAGGAAGCTGCAAGACGGTCCTTAAAAAGCCGACTTTCCAGCGAAGATTTTGAGTTGATTGCAAAAAACAACTCAACCAGCAGGCCCAAAAAAGAAGCGACTTTAAGTAAACCAAAGTTGTAAAAAGCGAACCAGGACCCAGGCTAGATAATGTCAGAAAAGAATCAAAAAACGAAATCAGCGAATAAGCCCAATCTTCCTTCAGTCAAGGAAATGGAAAAACTGATGCGTAACCTTGTCTCAAAGGGCAAGGAAAAAGGGTTTTTGACCGAGGAAGAGTTAGGGGATTTAATTCCCTTCGAGCTTGGGAAAAAAGAAATTTCTGGGGTTATTGATTACTTGGAAACCAAAGACGTGCAGATCATGTCAACGGTAAAAAAAGAAAGGTTAAATCCTGTCCTCGATATAGACGCCGAGGAGGAAACTGACGAAGATGATGAAAAGAAAGAAGAAGAGGCGCAGGCTAGCGAACAAAACTCCGATGATCCGGTTCGGATGTATCTCAGGGAGATGGGTTCCATCAAGCTTCTCACCAGAGAAGGGGAAGTTAAGATCGCTAAAAAGATCGAAAATGGACAACATGAAATGTTGGATATTTTGCTCAAAAGTGAGTTGATCGTTAACTACCTGTTTGATTTAGGGAAAAAGTTAAAGGTCGGTAAGGCGAGAGCCAGAGATATTGTCAGTGGCATCGATGAAGATGATCAGGTGATTGAAGAAGAGTCACAGGCAGCAGATCAAGTGTTGAATAAGCTGAAAAAGGCTAAAAAGGCCTTTGATGAACGGGCAAAACTGGTTAAAAAGCTAGACGGCGCCAGTGAAGCGGTGACGAAAAAGCTTAACGGGGAAATCGAAGAGTCAAGTTTTGTGTTGATGAAGATATTGAGGTCCATCAATTTTAACACCAAGCAGATTGATACCATGTTTCGTGTGATGTTGCATCACAACGATAAAATCGACTTAACCTTTACCCAGTTGTCTCGTTATCAGCGTGACCTGCGGGCACCGGTGGCGAAAGTCGAAGTATTGGTAGAGCAGACTCTTGAGGCTACAGGGAAGAAATTTGAAAAGATTGAGACGGATATCAAGACCTTAACCGGCCATAGTTTTCGGGTCGCCCGGCGTATTTTTGAAAAAGTAAAAGCTGGCAACGGGCGGATTGATAAAATGATTGCTCAAACAGCTGTCCCTCTAGAGAAGTTTCGTGCAGAAATCAAACGATTGAAGGTTTCAGAACGTAAGGTCAGCCAAGCCAAGAGTTTGTTGGTTGAGGCAAATTTACGTTTGGTGATTTCCATTGCAAAAAAATATACCAACCGAGGTTTGCAGTTTTTGGATTTAATCCAGGAAGGTAACATTGGTTTGATGAAGGCCGTGGATAAATTTGAATATCGCCGAGGGTACAAATTTTCGACCTATGCCACTTGGTGGATTCGTCAGGCAATCACTCGTGCGATTGCCGACCAAGCTCGTACCATCCGTATCCCGGTTCACATGATCGAAACGATCAATAAGTTGATTCGAACTTCAAGGCATTTGGTTCAGGAACTTGGTCGAGAGCCGAGCCCTGAGGAAATCAGTGAAAAAATGGAATTGCCGGTTGATAAAGTCCGTAAAGTCCTGAAAATTGCTAAGGAACCAATCAGTCTAGAAACTCCGATTGGTGACGAAGATGACTCGCATCTAGGTGACTTTATCCCAGATGCATCCGCAGTATTGCCTTCGGAATCAGTTGTGAATACCTATTTGGCAGATGTCACTAGGGATGTGCTTTCGACCTTAACCCCAAGAGAGGAAAAGGTTTTGAAAATGCGCTTTGGTATTGATGAAAAGAAGGATCATACGTTGGAAGAGGTGGGACAGGATTTTGACGTCACCAGAGAGCGGATTCGTCAAATCGAGGCTAAGGCTTTACGAAAACTCCGACACCCAACTCGTAGTCGAATGTTAAAAAGTTTTTATGAGTAAACTATGAAACGAATATGTGTTTTTTGTGGTTCAAAAAACGGGACCAAGCCTGTTTTTAAGGATTGGGCGTTGAGTCTTGGCAGTTGGATGGGGGAAAACAAACACGGTTTAGTGTATGGTGGTGGTTCTGTCGGGTTGATGGGGGTGCTGGCAGATTCGTGTTTGGCTTATCACAATGACGTGATTGGGGTGATCCCTAAACACCTCAATGACATTGAAATTGCCCATCAAGGTTTAGGGCGACTGATAGAGGTCGAAAATATGTTTGAGCGTAAAGCGATTATGCTCAAATATTCCGACATGTTTGTGGTGCTTCCCGGTGGGTTCGGTACCTTGGACGAATTGTTTGAGGTGGTGACCTTAGCTCAGCTCAAACAGCATACTAAACCAGTATTTATCCTCAATGGCGGTGGGTTTTTTGACCCTTTACTGATGCAAATGAACCAGATGGTTATCCAAGGGTTCGTGGATGAAAAGACATTGAAATTGATGCATATTTGTAAAGACATGGCGAGCCTTTTTGAGGCATTAAAAAAGACATTATCGGTAGAGGCTTAAGGCCTCTGACTCATGCTACACCAACAGGTAGCAAACACACATCACACTTCGAAGGCAGATGACACAACTTGACGAACTAGGGAGCTGGAGACGGTCTCATTTTTTGAATACCCTCAGCGCAGCCAACATCGGTGAAACCGTTACTTTGATGGGTTGGGTGAACGCCCGGCGAGACCATGGTGGAGTGATCTTTATTGACCTTCGTGATTATACGGGTGTTGCGCAGGTGGTCTTTGGTCCTCAACATCAATTGGAGGCCTTTGAAAAGTCTCAAATTCTTCGCAATGAATATGTTGTTGCGATCCAGGGGACTGTCAGTGCTCGAAGTGCTGAGACTGTTAATTCAAAGATGGTCACCGGTGAAATTGAGATTTATGTTCAAGAACTGAAGCTGCTCAACAACTGTGCTCAGCTCCCTTTCCAGATTGACGATCAAGATGTCACTGAAAAAAACCGACTGAAGTATCGGACCTTAGATTTACGAACTGCGAAAATGCAAAAGGCCCTGATTCTTCGGTCCAAAGCGGCTCATTCAGTGCGTAACTTTTTGACTGACCAAGGGTTCTTTGAAATTGAGACTCCGGTTTTAACCAAATCCACCCCTGAGGGTGCCCGGGATTACTTGGTCCCTTCACGAGTGAACCCAGGTAATTTTTACGCTTTACCTCAATCACCTCAGCTGTTTAAACAGATGCTGATGGTGTCGGGCTACGACCGTTACTTTCAAGTGGTCAAGTGTTTTCGAGACGAAGACCTGCGTGGGAATCGTCAACCGGAGTTCACTCAAATAGACTTAGAGATGAGTTTCGTTGATCAAGATGATGTGATGGATGTATCCTCGGGTATGATTCGAGAGCTTTTCTCTGCGACCTCAGAAATCAAGGTACCAAACCCGATTCCTCGGATCACCTATGCTGATGCAATGCGACGCTATGGCTCGGATGCACCGGACTTACGTTTTGGTCTTGAGCTGAATGACTTAACTCCTTTAGCCAAAAAATGTGGTTTTAAGGTTTTTAAAGATGCAGCGACTCGTGACCATGGAATGGTCAAAGCGATTTGTGTGCCTGGTGGAGCCACTTTTTCCCGCAAAGAGTTAGACGACCTGACCGAGTTTGTGAAAATTTACCGGGCCAAAGGGATGGCGTGGGTTAAAATTCAGGAAGAAGGCTGGCAATCACCGATTGCAAAGTTTTTCACTGACGAAGAAATGGCCGAAATCAACCAAACGACAGGTGCTCAAGTTGGGGATTTATTGTTGTTTGGTGCTGATTCAAAATGGGTTGTGCAAGATTCTTTGGGGAACCTGCGTAAGGAAATCGCAAAACGCAAAGGACTGGCGAAAGACGGGGACTACGAATTTGTTTGGGTCACTGACTTCCCCCTGTTTGAAGAAGAAGAAGATGGTGGCTTTCATGCCTGCCATCACCCGTTCACGATGCCTGTGATTGAAGACTTAAAGGCCTATGATGGCGTTGATGTCGGTCCGATTAAATCATTGGCTTATGATTTGGTCTTAAATGGTGTCGAGCTTGGTGGCGGTAGTATCCGTATCCATCGCAGCGATATCCAAGAGCAAATTTTTGAGTTGTTGAAGCTGACTAAAGAAGAAGTGCAGGAAAAGTTTGGCTTTTTGTTGGAGTCTTTGAGCTTTGGAGCACCACCACATGGTGGGCTGGCTTTTGGGTTTGATCGGATCATGATGTTTTTGACCGGTACAGACTCCATCCGAGATGTCATCGCCTTCCCTAAAACTCAATCGGCCTCTTGCTTGTTGACCGATGCACCTAGCCCAGTGGATAAAACTCAGCTGAAAGAGTTGAATTTAGCGTTGAGATCAAACCTGACTTAAGGTCCTATATGTCGTTGAAGGTTGGTCTAGCGTTAGGCGGCGGGGCCTCAAGAGGGCTCGCTCATTTAGGGGTAATCAAGGCCTTGAATGAGTCGGGTATTCCTATTGATATCATCACAGGAGTGAGCATAGGTGGGATCATTGGTTCGATCTATGCCTCTCACCCGGATATAGACCATGCGACGGATAGTGTCCGTTCCTTCATCGCTTCAGATGCCTTCAACCAGACCAAGTTGGACTTTATCAAAGCAAGTAAAGAACAATCAAAGGGGTACTATCAACAATTTAAACGGTTGATCAGTACAGGTTTTTATTTTGCAGTCTCCACGACTCGGAGTTCTTTTATTTCTCAACACACCTTTCAAAATAATCTCAATCATCTGATTTCAAAGATCAATATTGAAGATTGTCCGGTTCCTTTGGGTTTGGTGGCCACGAATTTAGAGTCAGGACAGATGAAGTCTTTTACTTCTGGTCCTATGATGGACGCTGTTCTTGCTTCGGCGGCAATCCCCGGAGTTTTTCCTCCGATCAAGGTAGGCGAAGATAGTTATGTGGACGGCTCATGGGTGAACCCGATTCCTGTTGAATTAGCCTTCGAAATGGGTGCCGACTTTGTGATTGCGGTCGATGTAGCTCCAGCCTTGAGCAACGATGCCCCCTATAGTGATGATTTAACGGGATGGGATATTCAGTTGAGGGCAGGGGAGGCAAGCCGTTTGGCGATCAAACAACATAAGGTTGAAAAAAGCGACGCACAAATTGTTGTCAACCTGATGGATATCCATTGGGCTGATTTCTCCCAGTTAGACCTTTGTGTTGAACGGGGGTATTCTGAAACCCTAGCGGCTATGGAAACCATTCGGATGAAGCTGGCAAAGAAAAAATTCAGGCGTTTTTTCTGGTTATCCTAGGTTCGGTCTTAAATTTGCATTTTGGGACTCTATAGAGGCTATATTAAGTTATAGTAAGCTCACAAACATAAAAACATTAAAATTTACCATCAAGAGAGTGGAGAGATATGGCTGACGAAGAACAGGACGAATCAGGCGGCGGAGGCGGTAAAAAGAAGATGATCATGATCATTGTGGTCGTGTTGTTGGTGTTGGTTGGCTTGGCTTTCGGGGCGATGACCTTTCTTGGGGGAAGTGAAGAAGAAGAATCCTTGTCTGCCTCAGGAGAGGGCGGTTCTCCGCAAAGTAAATTAGAAGAAGAGATTGCGGCGACATCGCAAAGTGAGGCTATTAAGCTGACAGACCCGGTGTTTACCCCGCCACGTAAGTACACTGTCAACTTGCGTGATGGTCGTCACTTCCTGTCGATCAAGCTGGTTGCTGTGTTAGAAGACCCCATGGCTTTGTCGTTTTTAGCTCAGCGGGAGTTTCTGGTCGATGACCTGGTGATTACCTTTTTACAAACCCTCACGACGGAAGACTTACGGCGTGTCGGTGGCGCTGACTTGGTGAAGCGTGAGTTGTATAAAAAGATTAACGGTATCTTCACTCAGGATTTCATCGAAACCTCAGAGTCAAAGGATCGGACTCCAGTGAAAAGGATATTGATCACACAGTTTATCTTGAATTAAGTAGGAGACGCTATGGCTGACGGAGATTTAGACTTTTCGAATATGGAAGAATCGGACGAAATTGATTGGTCAGACGTCGAGTCCGAGTTGCAGCAAAACCGCGAAATGATCATGGCGGAGGCGACACCTGGCGCTCCTGACGATGATTTTTCAGCGGATGCTGGAGGTTCTGAAGTCACATCCCCAGATGATGTGGGGATAGACTTTTTGATGGATATCCCGTTGGTGCTACGTGTAGAAGCAGGCAGCACAAGGATGTTGATTAAAGACCTATTGAAAATGGATATCGGATCGATCATTGAATTGTCGAAAGATGTCGGTGAAGCGATGGATATTCTGATCAATGAGAAAAAAGTCGCTAAAGGCAAGATTGTTATCCAACATGAGAAGTTTGCATTAAAAGTAACTGAAATTATAGACCATAGTCAAAGAGTTGCGAAGCTGAAGGGGGATTGATGCGATTCACAATAAGCCTGTTTCTCTTACTGTGGTTTGTCCAAAGTGGGTTTGGGGCTACAGCGTCAACAAAACGATCAGCCGATACACCTGCACTCAATACACCTGCCCCCAAATCAGCAGCGGCACAAGCCAGCGATTCACCTTTGGGGGTGATTCAATCGGTTGGGGTGTCGGACTCAAAAGACCATCAAGTCGTTGAACTAAAACTATCCAAAGACTACGAACAACAAATCACCTACATCTATGACCCTGGCGTGTTTTCGGCGATTTTGCCAAAAACAAAGTTTGACCCTAAGCTGAAGAATATCAGGGTGAACAATCAGTTCATCACGAACATTCGTTTACGGTCCGAAAATAATCGCACGATCATGGAAATCCGGTTTGCGGACCATGGCTTTGACTCGGTGGGTAAGGTCACCCACTTAGCAAACTTCGATCACCTCAGTTTTATGGTTTTCCCCAAAAAACCGGACCCTGCTGCGATTAATGGCGCTACGAGTAAAACAAAGGCGGGGGCAACGGCCCCTCGAAGCCTTGATGGGCTGCCTCCTCAGACAAATACCCTTGATGGGCCGCTCCCTTTACAAGTCGGGGATTTAGCACCAGGGTTATCCAACTATGCGATCATGCAAATGCTCGCTGCTTTGGCCCTTGTGTTGGCGTTGATTTATGGCTTACTGTGGGCGTATAATCGATATTTTGTAAAAAAACTAAATTTCAAGAAAGGTCCGTACCAAATTCGTTTGGCTTCCACCTTTCATATGGGACCAAAACAGAAAGTTGTGGTTTTAGAAATTAATGAAATGGCCTTCGCTTGTTCTGTAAGCCAGCAGCAAATCTCGGTGATTGCCCAGGTTGATCGCGGGGACTTTGAACAATTTATGGGAGCCCGCAGCCTGATTGCAAAGGATTCCGTTGACTTTGCGGCCCTGAGAGATGAATATCGAAAGAGCCGGTTGCATGTGACACCGGAGTCGAAACCGGTCGAGGTACCAGTCAGCTTTGCTGCTGAACTGCTCGATAAGGTGAAAAGGCTTAAGCCGATTGATTGAATCCAAAGGACAGGTACATGAGTCAGGAAAAAATAGTTCTTGCCTATTCAGGGGGGCTAGATACCTCTGTGATCGTTCGCTGGTTAGCTGATGAAGGCTACCAAGTAATTGCCCTCTGTTTGGACTTGGGCCAAGAAGTAGAAGATCTGGAAGAAATCAAACAAAAAGGCTTGCAGGCTGGTGCTTCTGAAGTGATCATTGAGAATGTCGCTGAAGAGTTTGTGCGTGATTACGTATTGCCTTCATTGCAATACAACGCCTTGTACGAGGGTACCTATTTACTTGGGACCAGCCTTGCTCGACCGTTGATTGTTGAACGACAAATCGCCTGTGCAAAAAAGTATGGAGCGACTGCTGTGTCTCACGGAGCGACAGGCAAAGGAAACGACCAAGTTCGTTTTGAAGTTGGCTATCAGTCCTTGATGCCGGATGTGAATATCATCGCCCCCTGGAAATTAGAAAAGTTTTTCACCGCCTACCCTGGTCGAGCGGAACTGATCGAATATGCCAAAGAAAAGGGTATCCCGGTTAAGGCAACCAAGTCACAGCCTTGGTCCTCAGATGAAAACTTGTTACACATCAGCTTCGAAGCGGGGATGTTAGAAGACCCCTGGACCAAACCACTTCCAGAGATGTTCGAACTATCCGTGTCCCCTGAAGACGCCCCAGATAAATCGGTTGAACTGTTGATCGACTTTGTGGATGGTGTGCCTGTTTCTATTGATGGCGAAGCCTTAAGTCCTGCGGAACTGTTACGTGCGCTCAATAAAGTTGCCGGTGCCAATGGTGTAGGTCGGGTGGATATGGTCGAGTCTCGTTTTGTCGGGATGAAGAGCCGAGGTGTCTACGAAACCCCAGGTGGTACTGTTTTACTCGCCGCACACCGTGCGATTGAGTCGATCACTCTGACCCGTGATGTGATCGGATTGAAAGATAGCTTGATGCCTCGGTTTGCTGAAAAAGCATACAACGGGTTTTGGTTCACTCCTGAGATGGAATTGTTGCTATCCTTGGTGAAACAAAGCCAAACAGGTGTAACCGGCCAAGTACGGTTAGAGCTCTATAAAGGGAACGTGACCGTCACAGGTCGCCGGTCCCCATACAGCTTGTATGATGCAGATATTGCTTCCATGGAAAAAGACGATGGGAATTACAATATCACTGACGCTAACGGTTTTATCCGGCTAAATGCTCTCCCTTACCGGGTTCATGCGAAGGCCAGAGAAACGAGATAACCATGACAGATTATCAAATCGAGCTGAAAGGTCTTCGGTTTTTTGGTCATCATGGTGTCTTTGTTGAAGAACAAACACTGGGTCAAGAGTTTGAGCTGGACCTGTGGCTTGAAGTTCGAGCCACAGATCTGGACGCTGACCAAGTGAGCGGGGTTGTTGACTACGGCGCCGTTGCCTTGAAGATGCAAGAGGTCTTTGGTGCCAGCAACTACCACCTGATTGAATGCTTGGCCGAGGTACTGTTAACCGCTCTCTCTGATTTTTCAGGGATTCAAGCGGCAAAGCTTCGGATCAAGAAGTGCAACCCCCCGATCCCGATCCCCTTAGATTATGTGGCTGTGGTCCTTAGCCGCAGGTATGATCATGCTCCGTAAGACATATGTAGAAATCGACCGTTCCGCACTTCGTTGGAATCTACAGCAATACCTCAAAGCTCTACCTCCTGGTGGCGAATTGATGGCGGTGGTCAAGGCTGATGCTTATGGTCATGGTGCCGTTGAAGTCGCAAAGGTGTCTGAAGCTGAAGGTGTTTCTTGGTTAGGGGTTGCGTTGGTTGAAGAAGGAGCCTCGCTCCGTGATGAGGGGATTGAGTTACCCATCTTGGTGTTGGGGCCTTGGAACCAGGAATCAATCCCGGAGTTTTCGAAGCACCAGTTAACCCCATTGATCTACAGCTTGGAATCTGCCCAGAGGCTGCAAGCCTATGGGGCCGAGCATCAAATTTATTATTCGGTTCATTTGAAAGTAGATACCGGCATGGGCCGATTGGGTTTAAACCGAGCCCAATTGAACCAGTTTTTGGATACCTCTTGGCCAAATTTAATGGTGGAAGGCCTTTCTAGCCACCTTGCACAGTCCGATTCAGGTGTGCCTCAAAAGACATTGGAGCAAATCCATCGTTTCTGGGCGATTAATGAAGGGATTGACGCTCACTTCATGCCCCGCTGGCAACACCTAGCAAATTCTGCGGGCACCACAGAGTTTACTGAGGACCAAGGCAACCTGTTTCGGGTTGGTATCGGGCTGTATGGCCAGATGCCTTCAGCTCATTTAAGGAAGCCCCCTGAATTGAAGCAAGCTTTGAGTTTTGTCACTCAAGTGTTACAGCTGCAATGGTTTGAGGCTGGGGCATCGATTGGTTATGGAGGTACCTTTGTCACGTCTAGAAAAACACGGATCGCTTGCATCGGGGTTGGCTATGCAGACGGCTACTCACGGCGGCTTTCTAATTGTGGTGAGGTGTTGATTGGTGGGCAGCGTGCCCCAGTGGTTGGGACGGTTTGCATGGATTTGACCTTGGTTGATATCACTGATATTGAAGGTGTCTTGCTAGACGACGAAGTGGTACTGATCGGCAAACAAGGGGATCAAGAAATTCTTGCTTCTGAGCTTGCTGATCATGTGGGCACGATCAATTACGAAATTTGTTGTGCAATTTCAAAACGAGTTCCACGACTTTACAAGGATTAAGATGGAGTTTTTGTTCGAACAAGAAGGCTATAAAATGGTCTTGATTCCACTGATCGCTGCGTTGATCGGCTGGCTGACCAACTGGCTAGCGGTGAAGATGTTATTTCACCCACGGCAACCGATTCACTTTTTAGGTCTACGGTTTCAGGGGATATTTTATCGTCGCCAAAAAGAGCTAGCTATTCGGATGGGCAAAATTATCGAAGAAAAGCTGTTCAGCCACCAAGATATCCATGATAAAATAACCTCGCCAGAGTTCATCGGGCGCTTAACACCGGTATTGGAACGGCACCTCGACATATTTTTATCAGAACGGCTGACCTCACTACACCCCATGTTAGCCTTGGTGCCTGAGTCTATTTTGGCGACGATTAAGTCAAAGATGATGCTGGAGTTTGAAACGTTTTTGCCTCATTTGATGCAAGGAGCTTCAGAGTCATTGGAAGACATCATCCAAATTAAACAAGTGATCCAAGAAAAAATTGAATCCTTTGAAGTTTCCCAACTAGAAGAGATTTTGTTTTCTATCTTGAAAAATGAGTTTAAAATGATCGAATATGTCGGTGGAGTGCTCGGGTTTTTCATCGGGTTGCTGCAAGTATTGATCTATCATATCTGATGAAACACAGGACGTTGCTTTGCCTCAACGGTGAGCCTCCGAACCCGAGGTTGGTCCAGTCGCTTGTCTGCCATTGTGATCAGGTGATTGCTGCCGACGGAGCGGCCGATTGGCTCGCTCAGCAGGGTATAGAGCCGGAGCTGATCATCGGTGATTTGGATAGCCTCACGCAAAAGGGACTCACCCCATTGTTGCAAATCACATCTCAAGACAATACAGACGCAGAAAAAGCTCTCGATTGGTTGGATGCTCAAGGGGTTCAAGAAGTTTGGGTCCTCGGGGCTTTGGGGGGGAGAGCTGATTTTTCCTTATATAATTTAACCTTGCCTTTGAAGTATCCCCGGTTGTCTTTGGTGTTTTATCATCAAAAAGAACGTATTTTTTTGGCCCCTTTTTCGGTTACATGGCAAGAGGTGTCAGGCAGTGTGGTTTCTTTACTACCAGTTGGTGGACCGGTGATAGGTGTGACCACGCAAGGGCTGCAATGGAATTTAAACCATGCCGATTTGGCTGCAGAAGGTCTGCAAAGCCAAAGTAACAAAGCGGTCTCTCAAACGATCAAACTGACATATACCAAAGGCCACCTGCTGGTGTTTTGCCCCCATCACTATTGAGCTATTTGTAAGTGTTCATTTCTGAACAAACCAGTTCATGCAGTTTTTCTAGCTGGATTTCAGGTTGGTAGTGGGTTTTGATGGTCGTTAATCCTGCAGCTCTGATGGCATTGATGTCAAATTCGCCCTTGGTTAATTTTTCCAGGATTTCTGGCAGTTGTTCGAATTGATAGACATCGTATAAAAAGCCATTTCGGACAGGATCAATGATTTCAACCAAAGCACCCGACCTGTTTGCGATCACGACGACTTCTCTAGCCATGGCTTCTATCGCAGTTAAACCAAAGGCCTCAGGTACGATGCTTGGAATGATTAAGACGTCTAAATGGTCATATAAACTCAAGGTGTCTTTCTCAAAACCCGCATACTGAATATCCCAACCTGCCTCGTTTAGTCGGTCAATCGATTTTTGCAGGTCTTCCCAACCCTCGACTTCGCTCATCAACGGCTCGCCGTAGATCATCAATCGTAGCGGCAAGGGTGGTCTGTCCCATTGTTCAAAGGATTTTAAAATAGACCACTGCCCTTTGGCTCTGCTGACCACCCCGACCACACCGACCACCATAGGCGCCGCAAAGCTACTGTCTCTTTTTGCACGCTGTAGGTGGAAAAGCTGCGGTGATACCCAATTAGAAATGGTGTGAACTTTTGGGAAAATCTTTTCGTTTTGGTATTGGGACTCTAAAGTGTTCGATACCGAAATGATTGTTTTGATACTAGGGGCCTTACCAAAAAATGTAACCACCCGTTTTTGTTGCCTGTCTAAGATTAAATGGAGGTGCCAAAACACTTTCACAGGTAAAATGATCGATAGCAAGCTACCGGCTAAAAAAGTCCGTCCACCGTTACAATAGATCACTTCGATATCATGCTCTCTGACCTTTTTGCCAATGAGATAGGTGCTTTTTACGGAGCTGATCAAGTATCGGCTGAGTTCACCTAGTGCTTTGCGTTGTGGGTCTGGCTGCCAGGTTGGGATACACCAATAGGGGAAGTTTGCCTCGTCTAAGATATCGGTGAACCTACCTCTGGAAGGAACGGAAACATAGAGGTTCCATAGATCCGTTTTTTTAAACTTTTCCAGAATATCCAGCAAAATGACCTGTCCACCACCGACACGGTCCCCATATTGGTCGAGAAACAAGATATTGCGCCTTGCGGGTACCGCCACGTCTAGGGCGGGCTTTATATGCCGTGAATATCGCTTTTTCCGTTGTTCCTGGGCGGTTTCATACAGATCGAGGTGCTCTAAGGCTGAACGTTCCCAGCTATAGGCCTTGACGTGTTCTAGGCCGTTTTTCGTCATTTGTTCTTGGGTTTCCTGGTCTCCTGCGAGGTTTAAAATTGCATCAGCCATTGCGTCTTGGTTGTATGGGTCAACCAGCAGAGCCGCATCCCCTACAACTTCAGGGATAGAGGTACAGTCAGATGTGATTACGGGGGTGCCACAAGCCATTGCCTCAATGGTGGGTAAGCCAAAACCTTCGTAAAAAGATGGAAATAAAAACAACATTGCCTGAGAATAGATCGCTGGTAAGTCCTCTGTAGGTAGATAGCCAGTAAAGATGATTTTATCTTTGATACGGAAGTCTTCGACTTGCTCACTCAATCCTGGAACTGAAATCATCAAATTTTTGTATTGCCCCAAGATCACCAAAGGCGGGAGTTCCGGCTCCTGTTCGCACGCCGTCCGGTAGGCCTTAATTAATCCACTGATGTTTTTGTGAGGTTTTACGTTCCCAATGAAGAGCAAAAACTCTTGAGGGAGGTGGTGACGCCGTAAAACTTCCAGGGCTTCTGTATGGGCAATCGGCCTGAAGAGAGGATCAACTCCGTTGTGGATGACTCGAATTTTTTCTTCAGGAGTTCCAAAATACTTGATGATTTCAGACCTGGAAAAATGACTAACGGTGACAATATAATCCGATTTTTGCAAAACCATTTGCAAAAAATTTCTTGAATACAGTCGCTTTAAAATCCCAGGGAAAAACTGGGACATAGCCACATGACAAACGTCATGAACCGTGGTGATCAGCTGACCAGGAAAAGCAATCGGAGCGTTATAATGGGGGACATGAAGCAGGCCAAAAGGGTCGATTTTAAAAACCCAATTGATTTGCTCGCGGATGGAGTAGATTGGATCATTGTACCGGCGAACATTGAACCGAGAAAAGGATTGGATTTCGTTGATGTGCTCATCCTTCGCTAACACCTCAATGGGTGCATCAGGCCTCAGTCGGTCATATTGCCGGAGCAAATTGCCCATATAGGTACCGATACCGCTGCCATCAAAATGGCGGCAGTCAATAAAAACAGGTTCTTTTAGTTGGTGTGGTTGTTTGCTATTCATCGGTGCCTATGTAGGTTTGCTAGGTCTTTAGAGTAAGCGATTCGGTAAGATTCGTCAAAAGCGGCCTTGATTCCAGACCCGGCTGAACCCAGCCGCGCTAGCCCGTCAGTGAGCCTGAGGGCCAACTTCAGCAGTTTTCTCTGTCTTGATGCCATTGCTGTATCAAACCACCGTAGTGGTGAATCACCACATGGGGCTCTTTTTTCTTTTTGTTGAAGAGTTCGGCCCGGTTGATGGCAAAAAAATCGACCATCTTGGAGTCAAAGGTAACCAAACCAACCAAGGGTTTTAAGGAGAATTTTTTTAATTGATACACATTGAGTAAAAGAGCTGCAATTTGGTAGCTTGGGTCTTCGCTCAGTTGCTCTGCAGTATATGATTCAATAGCCTTGAGGAACTTAGCCGCATTTGGGCTTTGCTGACCAAGGTAGAATTGGTGTAGCAAAGCAAAAGAAATGAAATAGGACCAACCTTCTTGATACCCTTTCAAGATGGTTTGTTTATCAACTTTTTTAGGCCCAATCACGGCGCTCAGACGGTAGGCAATCCTGGAGGTGTTGAGCAGGTCTTCAATGTTTTCACTGAGCAGGCCAAGGCTGGTGCGTAAACCCCTGATGCGAGGTGAATCGGTTAAGCCAATCTGATTGCCCGTATCTTCAAGCTGTTGTATCTGTTGAGTAATTCTAAATGAAAACTCAAAAAGCTTTGCATAGACGCTGTGTTGATACTGCTCGCTCAGTTGTTTGATTAAGGATTCTACCTTCACTCCTTTGGGGAGTTGGTCCAGCAATCCCCGTTGCCACAACCAAAGAGGGAACCGGTCTCGTTCGCCTTTTTGTTTGTCGTTAAGTTGGGCTTGATCCATCAAAAAAAGCTTCACCCAACCTCGTTTTTTGAGCTGGGAGCTTCGTTCTTTGATGGTCCTGCGCCAAGCTTGAGCAAGGTCTGGATCAAAATCTGTTTGTTGGTGTTCAACTTCTTCAAGCCATAAAAAAGCCTCCTCCAACTCTTGGGTGAACCCAACCACAAATTGCAGTCGTTCTTCTAGAGCATGGAATAGGTTCCACTGTTTTGTTTGTTTGAAAAACTCAAAATGTGATTTTTCATGGGGGAGAATCAACCCCCCTCGGGGCAGCAATCGGTCTAGCCGTGAAACCAGTTGTTCGAAGTATTGATCCGGTTTTTCTTGGAGCTCGTGAACCGTTTGATCAAAGATCGAATGGATGAGCGGAACCAAGGTTGGGCGCTCTTCCGGGGACTGGCTTAAAATTTTGAAGACTTCTTTTTGTCCCCGCTCATGGGCCTTAGGTCCTCTAAAACCCTGGGTGAGAGCTTCTTGGTGGAACGCTTTTACCAAAGGGGCAGGGTAATTCTCCAAAAAACGAATGAAAAATAATTTTTCATTGAAATCAAAAGAGATTTCTTCCAAATCCGAAGGGATCAAGGAAAAGGGAGGCCGGTTTTCAACTTGTTCCATAAAAAACAACTGACCAAAAATCTTGGAACAGACCAAACGAACAGCCTTGATCACACCGTCGGTTGTTTTAATCTTCAAAGGTGCAATGATTTGCACAATCGGTTGGGCACCAGAAAAATTCATCCGAGCAGCAGGCAACTCGATAGAGCCCGTCAACTCGCCGGTTTTTTGCTCCCAATCCTCAGGCCCATAAAATTCAACTTGAGGGATGTGTTGTTTGATCAACAACTCATAGCGAGTTGCCGCCATGAAACAGGCTTGGGAAACCGTTGTGAGTGCTTGAATGACTTTGGGTTCAAAAGGTGAGCGGAAGGTGAGCGATATTTTAGGCCCCGGAGCCGTAGGCTCAGCATCGGCTTGCTCTAACTGAGCTGCAAATAGCCGTTTTTGATCGCTGTCAAACCTAGACTCAAAGAGGCTGTCCCCTACGCTAGATAACCGGCTCCCTCTACCCGAATTGAGGCCCATGGTCAAAAACTGAAGGGTTGTTTGATTTGTTCGCTGATTTCTTTGCCTAAAAGTTCAAACAGTTCTGCGCCTGATTTATCACAAACCCAGGTGTTGTTTTCTTGGGTGTAGTTAAAATGATAGCCGGAGCGTTTGGTCGCCAGCCAGATTTGTGAAGTTGGCCGTTGCCGGTTGATCACAAAAACCGTCCCGTTGGCGAAGGTTATCCTTACATTGTCAGCCGAATCTTCCGCCTCAGCAATATCAGGGTCAATGTCGTCGAAACCATCAAAAATTTGGTCATAGACAAGTTTGGTTTTTTTAGTGAATTCGCTTGGTTCCAAAGGGCCTCTTGGTGTTTTACAACTGGTCAGCTATCTGTAAATAGGGTATCAAAACAACTTTAGTTTAAGTCAAATACAGCCGATTGTCCACGTTAAAGCAGGTAGGGATGAGTTCACCAGTGATCTTAGTTTATGGAAGCCATGAATTAGAAATCTCCGAAGAATTGGTAGGGGCAACTGCCCAAATTTTAGGGACTACCAACGCTGAGGATGGCCTGTTTTCCTTTGATTGCGCCGATTTCCTCAAGGTTGATTCCGCTTCTTTGAAAGCCAGAGTGCAAGATTTCAGCAATGCGGTGGAGTCAGTGTCTTTTTTTAGCTCTGAAAAAGTCATTGTGCTTAAAAACCTCCAAGCTCTGCCTAAAAAGAAATCTCCCTTAGAAAAAATTGAAAAAGAATTGTTGTCGTTGCATTTGGTGAAAATACTTTGGCAAGGGGAAGAGCGGTGGTTTGATAAAGATTCTTTGTCACAGCCCCCTCATGGACACAATCACATCACGGCGAAGCACTTGGTGGAGCATATTGAGGCTCAAGAGGATAAAAACTTTTATATACAGGTCAATGGAGTTTGGAAAACTCGCAAGATATGGATCGCTCAGGGTGAGGTGGCTAGTGAGCTGTCTGTTGATGAATTCTTGACAAGTAAACTTAAATCAAAGGTAGTTTTTTCTCGTTCTCCTGGGGCAGCCGAGGTTAATGAAGGGAACACTCATCAATTTTTAAAGCGTTTGATCGGTTACCTAGAGGACCCTGTTCAAGGGGTTACCTTTTTGTTGGGTGCTTTGGTTAAAAAACCAGAGGAGCTGCCTAAGGCCATATGGGAAGCGATCCAAAAACAGGGAACGTTGGTCAAAAAAACAGTCTCTTATGATGACTTCCAACCCCATTCCTGGGTGCTCAATCGGAGCCGAAAAAAAGGTTTAAACCTGAGTCCTGAATCTGTAGGTTTATTGATTGAAATTGTCGGTAGCGATTTAACCAACTTAGACCATGAGCTGGAAAAACTTTTCCTCAAATATGGCCAAGGGGCCTCCCCAAGCCCCGATGACTTGATCAACTCTGTCAGTCATTCCAAGCGGTTTTCGGTTTTTTTGGTGGGCCAATACCTTGCCAACCGAGATTTGAAAAACGCCTTGGAGTTGATCCGAACCCTTTTGGGGGAAAAAAAGAACGAAACCTTACCTTTATTGGGGTTGATCGGGTTTTATTTTCGACGGTTGATCAAAATTAGATGGTTGCTTGACGCCGGGCTTTCTGAGAACCAAGTGGGTCAGCGGCTCGGTCAAAAACACTGGCAAATCAAAGACTCTTTGGCTCAAGTCCGGCGGTTCGGTGCGTTGGAACTAGAAAATATCATGATCGAGCTTGCAGATCGAGACTTACAGCTTAAAACCTCCGCAGGGGACCCTTTGCGCCTCATGGAGGACTTGGCCTATTTGGTGTGCCGAGGGCATCTCAGCCGTGTATCATCAACGGTTCAGTAAGTGCTTTTAAAGTCGCTGAAAACTCCGTTGAGTTTTTTTTTGCTGCTTTGCTCCCTTCAGGTTTTTTATTTGCTTGGAGACGCAAGTTGGTGGGTGACAGTTCTATGTTTGCAAGGGGTATTGGCGTTTATTGGGCTTTTTGTTCGTTCCTGGCGGCTGTATGGGGCCATCGTGTTAGCTCTGCTCGGAGTGTTTGCAGGGCCGTGGTTTTTTCCAAGTACTGAGAGTCTGGAAGGCTGTGGGAGCTGGAGCCTGCAAGGGAGGGCTAGGGTCGAAACCTCAGGTGCTGTGCCCAGGGTTCAATTGGTCCAAGTTCGTGGGTCTTGTGGTGATCTTTTACATGACTGGCCAGTTGCGGATATCCCTTGGAAAGGCAGACTTCCTTGGTTTATGTCTGGGGATATGATCCAGGTCAACCAGCTTTCACTGGTCAGTCAATCGACCTTTGCTGGGGTGTTTCAAAAGGGAAGCGGCAGCAGGGTTCACAACCTCAGCCGCTTGGATAAAATCAAGAGCCGATCTGCCCTGTTGGTCCACCTTCAGGCCAAGGCCAGAACCCTGCTGTCTCCTGACTCACTGGCCCTGTATAAAGCGTTAATCACCGCTGATCGTAGTAGTCTGAGCACACAGGAAAAGAAGCGGTTTAAAGAGCTCGGGATTGCCCATTTGCTGGCGATCAGCGGGATGCATACTGGCATCGTGTTTTTATGGATCAATTTAGTGCTACGGCTGCTGTTGTCCCTGCCCGTCACTTGGGTGAAACAAGGTAGGCACTTGCCGTTGGTCGACTTTTGCAGCCTTGGTTTGTTGTTCGGGTTTTTGTGGGTGATTGGGCTACCGGTCTCTGCACTGCGCGCTTGGCTGATGTTGCTGTGGTGGATGTTAAATAAACATTGGTTCCATCACCAAAAACTATCGTTTATTTTGGCAGGTACTGCCCAATTGATCTTACTGTTCGAACCCTGGGCAATCGGGCAAATTAGTTTTCAGCTTTCATTTTTGTCGGTCGCCGGTATCTTGTGGGTGCTTCCCTTTTTGCCCCGCTCCAGCCGCAAAGATGGGTATTGGATCCAGGGGAAAAAATTTGTAGTATCTAGCCTCATGATCAGCTGCTGGCTGTTTGTGCTAAATTATGTGATCGTCGCCCAAATCAGTGAGTTTCAGTCCTTTCTGTCACCGTTTAATAACTTGATCCATATCACCTTTGTTGGCTCTGTGGTGATGCCTGTCTATTTGCTGGGGCTTTGTGTTTCGGTGTTTGCGATCCCTGTGATTGGCGAATCTCTTGAGGTGGGAGCCTTTTGGCTGGTCGAGTTGGTTTCGCAGTGGTGGCATGACGCTTTGCTGATCACCAGCCAATGGAATCAAAGCTTTTTGTTTCCTACAGAGCTTGATTGGAATGTCTACGCAAGGTTATCGGTGATCCTCGGCTTATTATCGGGGCTTTCTATGTTGCGCTGGGTTGTTTTAAAACCAGTGCCTAGGCCCAATAGACTGAAATAACGTAATAAGATGCTCTAACTATAGCGATCCAATTTTTCTTCTCGCTCCACCATTCGGTTCCAACGGTTGAGTAGATCTTTCATTTCTTCCGTTTTCTTTAGCTGTCGGTAGACCGTAGCCAAATAAACAAAGACATCTTTATCGACCTTCATACGGAAGGCGTTTTCAAAGTGTTCGATTGCCTTGGCCCATCGCTTTTTCTTCAAAAAAGCTTTGGCTAATAAAATGTTGGTCTGCCGTTCTTTTTCTTCTGATAATTCCTTTTCGTCGGACTTGAGCCCTTCATACTCTTTTAACAAAGCTTCCGATTTGGCCGGCTTACGAAGAACTTGGTAGACCGAAGCGGTCTTGCGTACGGTTTCCGGCAGCCTCATCACCCCAAGGGCACGCTCAAAAACACCGGCTGCAGCTTTGTATTTATTGTCTCGGAAAAAGGCCTCAGCCTTTTCAAAATAGGCATCGTGTAACTCTTTGAGCCGGTCTTTGGCGATTTGATTCTCTGGCTCTTTGGAAAGCACCTGCCGAAAGGAGGCGGTTGACTCCTCAAGCATGTCTTCAGCCAAGTAAATCTCTCCTAGCTTCATGTGAGGAGCCACTATAGAGACCTCATTACAAACAATCTTATAAAGGTTTAATGCCTTTTGGGTTTGACCATTTTCATAGGATTGATCTGCAATCTCGATCAAATCACTCAACCGGTATAGACCATCAGATTTTTCGAGTAACGATGCACCGATCGATAGGTACTTGGTCGCTAAAAGGGTGCTGCCTTGACGTCTATATAAAATACCTAGGTTCAAATTCAAGTAACGGTTGTTGGCATCGTCACCAAGGATGCGGGTGAGAAGATCAATGGCATCCTCAGGGTTACCTGTGAGCTCAAAGGCGATGGCTTTACACATTTCACTGAAATCAATTTCAAGCCCCTTCTGGTCCATCTCATGGAGCAACGCAAGTGCCGTTTTCCCGTCTTCATTGAGCAAAGCAAAGATCACAAAATTCATGCGCTCCGCAGCCATTCTAGAGAGGCTGGCTTCGGTTTGCTCATCCGCCGTTTGAATCCTTTCCTTCAACGATAAATATACCTGAGCCGGTTCGATAGGCTTTTTTGCTTCTTCTATTTTAATCTCAATTTCCATCTTGAGACGCCGTTCTTCTATATAATTATTTTCCGATTCTGCCTCTGCTATTTGAGCTTGCATGGCCCGAATTTCGTCGGCCAATACCGTTCGTTTTTGGGACGTCAGCCGAGCTTCGAGCTTATCGATTAGTTTCGGGTCTAGAAAATAGTCAGGGAGGATGAAGTATTTCATCGATGCGAACTGTTCAATAGCGGTAGAAACGTCTTTATCGTATTTATCAATCTTCGCCATGCTGGCAGCTAGGTTGAAAAAGGCGAGTTTATATTTTCGGTTAATCTTTAAGGCGTGTTTGTATAGACTGTTCGCCTGTTTGTAGTTTTTTTGGTGCCGAGCACAGTTGCCTAGGGTGTTGGCTAGCTCGAAGTCTTTGGGGCGGTCTTTGATTAAGATGAGCCCGATAGCCAAACCCGCTTCGTGGTCCTGCCGCTTGATGGATTCTGCAAATTCTTGGTCAAGCCGCTTCAAAACCGGCTTCTTGTTGGTTTTGATCGCTTGTTGGAATTGAATCATCGCCTGTTTAAACATGCGGCCATTCAACATGTCTAGGCCTTTGTTCAAAAGCTCTACAGACTTTTCGTCGGTACTTTGGGATTTGTTAAAAAAAGCGTCCAGCATGTTCAGTCTCGCAGCTTAAGTGATGGCCAAAGAATAGCTGATTCGCACAAAAAACTCAATGGCCAAAGGGGATTCTGCTGTGGATCACTTCGGTGACTCGTTGTAATTCTGTATCTTCTGCCTCAGCAGCCACCTGCCCAAAGGCACTGGTTCGGCTTGGAGGAACAAACGACCGGATTTGTATCCAACGGTCTTCTTGGCCTTTGACAATCATCGAGGGAGAATCGTCGATCAAGGTTATTTGATCAAGAGTTGCGCCAGGGACGTATGTTAAGTCCTTATTGAACCCCGTTCCTTTGATGTAGTTGAACGGTTCCAACAGTTGAGTGGGGACCAAGTCGTTTTTGCTTAAATGGGTCAAGATTGCTTTTGCGGCTTGATGGTTTAGTAAAGTGTAAAAACCAATTTCATCGAAATTTTCTACAACAAATTCCAAGAACGCCTTTAACCCTGGGCGAGGGTGGATGGTACCCGCCCCTGTGGTCAGTAGGGTCCCTTCAATATCGAGGATAAGAATTTGCTTCATTGGCTCTTAGCTTGCTTTGGGTTGAGAAGAACGATAGACTTAAACTCAGTAAGTTTAATCAGCTTAGAAAGCTAACACTCACATCTAGTTTATTGGGCTATGCATTTTTTTCTCCAATTTGCGGATTTTTTCGCTCTGTTTTTGGTATTTTTTGGGTTGGCCTTTTTTTTGTTACGCCGCTTTTTTATGTGGTACCTAGGTTTACCGGTGATGCAAAACAGCATCGATACACTGAGCGAAGAAATTGCTGCCTTGAGTAAACAAGTTTCTGGACTGCAGGCGGTGATCTTACAGCAGAATCTTGAGGAACCCTCACTTGAGGCTTCTAACACCGAAAAACTGAAACAGGTGGCTCAGGAAACCTTAGTGGACACTGTAAAACCAAAGTTAGAACAGGACTTCAGAGTGTCCCACCCAAAAATAAAAGCGGAAGTCTCGCGCCGTCGAGATCTTGGGCTTTGTATCTATTGTGGAGAAAAGGCAATGTCTGGTCAGCTTTATTGCTCGACCTCTCACCACGAAGAATATTTTAAAGGAAATCAGGTTGAGCCCATCAATCTACCCTTTCCGGTAGATCCAACGATGAACGCATAAAAGAGGGTTTGGATGAAGCAGATTTTGAATCAAGATGTTATCTGGTCTCGCTATGAACTAGGCACTGACTTTTTCAATGAATATCTTGTATATTTTGAAGAACATGCAGATAAAATATACAAAGCCCTAAACACTCAATTTCAGGCGAGGGAGTTTGAGGAAATGGCGAGATCAGCCCATGACCTCAAAGGTCTTTGCTTTAACCTAGGTCTTGAAGCCTATGCCGAACATTTGATAATGATCGAAAGACTGGCCTACAATGAGGTGGTGGAGGTCTTACCTGCCCACATTGAACAGCTCCCTGGACTAACAAAACAAGCGATTGCAGCTTTAGTGGATTACCGAACAGCCCAAGAGGGCTAAACTTCCCACTGGTCGTAGTACTGGGAGTATTCCTCTTTGACTTCAGGGGCATATTGGTAGAGGTACAAAAAGAACTTGAAGCTCGCCATTTTTACAAAGGAATACACCGGTGTTGCCGAAACGGCGGCAACCGCGAGTCTGAGGCCGTAAGACTCAATCCACAACAACGCCATTGCCGGGATGATGGCGACAAAGAGCCCTTCTAGAATTGTCCTCAAAGAAAAAAACACCCATGCTCTCCAAAAGAAACTCGCTTTGCAGAACAGCTGAAAATATAAGATCAGCTTTCTTTTGAAACTGCCTTGGTGCAAGACCGCCAGTTTTGAGGAAAAGCTCAGGCCCCCTAAAATAACCGGTGCGACCAAAAATAGCATCACCCCTAAAAGACCGACCACCCAGAGCTGGTGGAACTGAAACCAAAGGGTTTGGCAGCCAAAAAAAACAACACTCCCCCAAACTGAGGTGAGTGCAACTAAGCTACCTGCAGCAATCAAATCCCACCACAGTTGATCGAATTTCAGGGACATTAATGACCCGAACAAACCAAAACCATGCCGTTCATCTCGGTGCATCCGTCTCATATCCGAGGATGGCCAAATAGAAATCAATTGTTTCAACAAAAACAAACCAGCCAATAAAACAAATATCTGGCCTTGGCTAAACCAGTGGGCCAACTCAAGCGGGAACTGTTCAAACACCCATGGGCCAACTTGGGTTCCTAAGGTTTTGATTTGCTCTATTCCAGGGGGTTTACTCTGCCCGCCGGTAAAGGTTTTGATCACTCGGTCCAATAAAATGAGACCAAAAATCAACAGAAAAAACGATTTGTTTTTGAGCAACTCTGTAACGGATTGAACCCCTAACAAATGGATCAATTTTTTCATTCTGGTAAAGGCGGGTCGATATGGTTTGTGGTTGTGATTTGCACCGTATGCTGCAAAGACAGAGGTAAAGTGAGCACAACCAAGTGGTGAATCTCGGAGTAATATCCAATGGGGTTAAGTTGTACTTTAAGTAAGGTTGAGTCTTTAGAGCCAGTTCGTGCTAGCTTCAAACCATGCGTAGCCTCGGTCCAACCAAGCCCTTGGACATCCACATGGATTCCAGGAGCATTGAGAGGTTGGTAACGCACCTTAAACTGGCTTGGTTGGATGTTGAACTGAAGCTCAAGCTGTTTGGTTGTTTGCGGGACGTCAAGGTCTAGCTGGTAGCTCTTGAAGTAAGGGCGACGAGACATGAATGCAATCACCACTGCAACACTAAACACCAGCAAACCGAAGGTCAGCCAAATACGTCCCTTTCTGCTCAATCCACGTCTTCTTGCACGTGATTGAGGGCGAACCAAGAGCAAATAAAACAAAAGGCTTACTTGGGCCACCACCCCGAGAGCCCAAAAAGCGTCGGTTGGGAAATGCCCACCCTGGGCCATACGGGCCATGGACATCAAACTACCATAGGTAAGCCCTGCGATCACCGCCAAAGTGCCTAAAACAGGGTTTGTTGGGATAAAAACCCACAGCGACGTGGCTAAAAAGGCGGAGGTACAGTGCCCACAAGGGAAGGATTTACCTTTGCCAGGGGTTCCCAACTCACTGATTGGGTGGTAGTTCCATAGCCCTGCATAGATTTTCACTTCTCGGGGCCGAGGGCGGCCCCAGTAGTCTTTTAAAAACCCGTTCACCAGAATCCCCCCGCCGACCAATGCGGTGAGTAAGACAACCAAGAACTGCCTTTGGTACTTTTGCATTCGAGGCCGAAAATACCCAAGAGCCCAAAAAAAAGCTGCTGATAATGTGAGGATCGGGCCAGCATAGGTCCCTTTTTGAAAAAACCACTGGAAGAGTGGTTCTTGGGCTCTGAAAAAACCTGTTTCTGGGAGGTAAAAATAGGTTGAGATCAGGGAGCGATCCCAATCAAATCGTTCAGAAACAACAGTGACCACCACCCAAAACGCTAGCATGGCTAGTAAAAAAATAAATCGTTTTTGGCCCATTGGGGGTCATCCCTCAGGTGGTGGAGGGTTGTTTTTGAGTTTTTTTTGTTCTGCACGCCAATGGGAGAATCCCTTTGGGAACAAACTCCTCCACGTGTAGCGCATTTTGTTTGCCACAAGCAACAATGCGACCAGAAAGACCATATCGATCATGATTAATTTCATCGTACCTCGGAGGGTTGTTTTCTTGCTAATCTAGGTCGAAATCCTTCCTTTGTCAAAGAGGCAGGGCCGACTTGCATTGTCGCCCTATTTAGGGTAGCGGTTGAACCTGCCTTTAGCCCTTAAAAAACATGTATAAACCTTTGCTTACCGCTTGTAGAACGTTGACGATCATTCGTCTACCAGGGGCCGACACGAAACATTTTGAACAGTCTTTATATGGGTTCCCCATCGTAGGGGCTTTGTTGGGCCTGCTGTGCCTTGGGTTTGTATGGTTGTTTCAAGCTTGGTTTTCTTCTTTAGGGGTGCTTGTTGAAGCTTTGATATTGATGGCGCTGTTGTTTATTGTGACCGGTGGCTTGCATTGGGACGGGCTAGCGGATTGGGCGGATTCAAAAGGAGCAGGACAAAACAGGCAAAGGGCCCTGGAGATCATGAAGGACTCATCTGTGGGGGCTTTTGGAGTAGCGGCGTTGGTGTTGTACGGGCTGTTGTGGAGTCACCTAGCAGCCGGGCTATTTGCAGCCGAACATTGGCCTCGGCTTTTTTTGGTGCTGTTGTTCAGCCGTACATTACAGGTCGAGTTTATTTGCTGTTACCCCTACGCCCGTTTGGCTCCAGGCATGGCAGCACCCTTTGTTGCCGGGGCAAACCAGTGGCACAGGCTGGTGGTATTGTTGTTGGCCGTGGGGATTTCGGTGCCTTTTTTTGGGGAATCGGTGTTTTATGTTTTAGCTGCCGGATACATGTCCACCCATCTGTTTGGGTTCGTGGAAAATAGACGGCTTGGGGGGATTACTGGTGATTTGATCGGCGCAAACAACCAATTAAATGAGGTTATTTTGTTGATCGTTCTTCGGCTCGCTCCAGAGCCCTTTATTTTTGGAGGTTGGTGGTGAATCAAGGTGTAGCAATATTGGGGACTGGGTCTGATGTCGGGAAGTCGGCGGTTTGCTCCGCTATCCTTCGGATCTTAAATGATCGTGGCATCGTGGCGGCTCCCTACAAGGCACAAAATATGTCGAATAACAGTGCGGTGACCAGTGCTGGTTTTGAAATTGGTCGGGCCCAATATACCCAGGCATTGGCCGCTCGGTTGGAGCCAACGGCGTTGATGAACCCCGTGCTGATCAAACCCCAAGGGGATCAGTCCAGTCAGTTGGTGGTGATGGGGCAACCAGACGGAACGTTGCAAGGGGCTCAGTTTTTCAAGAGGTACGCCTATTTATCGAAAGTTGCCTGGGCGGCATATGACCAATTGAAGCTTGAGTATGGTTGTGTGGTAGCCGAAGGGGCTGGTTCCTTGGCGGAAGTAAATTTACGAGACCGGGATTTTGCCAATTTGGGGCTGGCTCAAGAAAAAAAGCTGCCTGTTATTTTAGTCGCAGATATTGATCGAGGTGGGGTATTTGCCCAAATTGTGGGCAGCTTGGAAGTAATCAGCCCTGAGGACAGAGCTTTGGTCAAAGGTATCGTGATTAACCGGTTTCGAGGGAACCCCACCTTATTCGAGTCCGGGGTTCAGTGGATTGAAGAGCGAACAGACCTTCCAGTATTGGGTGTACTGCCCTTTGTGGAGGGATTGAGGCTCCCTGCTGAAGATTCTTATGGCCTTGGGATGCAAACTCGCACCGGGGTCCCCAAAGGGCCAGCAGTGGCGGTGATTCAATTTCCTCATATCTCAAATTTTACCGACATAGAGCCCTTTTTTCAGGTTCCAGGTTTAGAAACCCACTTTTTGACTGTCCCCCAAAGCTTAGAAGACTATCAGTTGGTCATTTTACCAGGGAGTAAATCAGTGATTTCCGATCTAGAGTGGCTCCGAAAAACGGGTTGGGTCAGTCAAATTGATGCTTTTCGAACATCCGGTGGGTCCCTGTTAGGTATCTGTGGGGGTTATCAAATGTTAGGACAGCAGATCAACGATCCCCTAGAGGTGGAGTCCGAACTCACCGTAGGGCTGGGTTTGGGGATATTGCCGATGACTACTGAGATGAGAGCTAAAAAAAACTTATCTCGCCAGACGGTTGATTGGCACGGTCAAACCGCTGAGGGGTATGAAATTCACCATGGGGAAAGCCGGTTGGATGAGTATGCGACGACTTGGCTAGAAACCGAATATGGCCCTGAAGGTTGTATCGGAGAGCGGGTTTGGGGGAGTTATTTTCATGGGCTTTTTGATCAACCGGAGTTTTTAGCTAAGTTTCTATACGAATCTATGTACTTTTTTTGGACTCCAGAGATTCAAGAAGATCCCTTTGATCACTTCGTAGCTGCTGTGAAGCCCTTTTTGGACGTCGAACGTTTGTTGCAGATCATGGAAGTTGATGATCCCAAGTGATTATCACCATGGTGGGGAATTAGCTCATGAGTTTAAACGGCTGGGGGTTATTCCCAGGCCCGTGAACGATTTCAGCGTCAACCTGAGCCCCTTAGGGCCGCCCAAACCCTTACTTGATGCGTGGCCCCAATTTTCTCGGTCCATCAGCCAGTACCCTGATAAGTCCGCTGGCTCGATACAAAGCTATTACCAGCAAATATATGGCCTTGAGGCAGACAGGGTAGTCCCTCTAAACGGTTCGATCGAAGGGATTTACCTTTGGCCCAAAGGGCTGAATATCAAAAAAGCTTTGCTACCAACCCCTTGTTTCTTTGACTACCATGGGGCGCTCAAAATGGCGGGCGTTGAGGTCACTGTTTTCCCTTTGTCTTTAGATCAGGGGTTTCAGTGTGATCAATTGGGCGGTATGATTGGCGGTCATGATGCCGTGATTTTGGGTTCACCCAATAACCCCACCGGTCGAGGAATCGATAAGGAACGGTTGCAACGTTGGGTGCAACAATTTCCAGGCACTCAATTTTTAGTAGACCAAGCCTTTGTCGAATTAGGCCCAGACCCTGACCGTTTTCGGTTGTTTGACTTGGAAGAGCCAAACCTATGGCTGTTGCATTCTTTAACCAAAGAATATGCCATTGCGGGGTTAAGGGCAGGTGCCTTGATTTGCCCTCCTTGTCGCTCAAGAGAACTGTCAGGGCTATTGCCCCCGTGGCGGATAGGTGGTGCTGTATTGGAGGCGGTATCCTTGCTGGCGGAGCAACAGGACTACCGTGAGGAACTGAAACGTTTGTTGGACCGAGAACGGGTCCGATTGATCAAAGCCTTTGAAGGCCTGGGGTGCGTGCAACTGGTTCCCACAGACGCTAACTTTTTTCTGGGCTTGTGGCTAGGGCGAGGGGGGTTGGACGACTTGCTTCGGCGGGCCTTAGAGGCTGGGTTTGCGTTGCGGGACGCCCGAAACTTCAGCGGGCTGGATGGACCCTACTTCCGGTTTGCGATCAAAAAAGCCGAAGATAATGAACAGCTGATTCAGTTTTTTTATTCCAATAACCAATGAAGAGGAACCCTTGGCTTTTAAAATAACCTTGATCACCGGGGGGGCCCGAAGCGGTAAAAGTAAGTACGCCTTGGACTTAGCTTTGCAATACCCAAACCCGGCGTTTATCGCCACGGCACAACCGACCGACCAGGAGATGGAAGCTCGGATCAAAGCCCATCAAGAGGAACGAGCTGGCCAGTTTGTCACCATAGAGGCGCCGTTGGACCTGGACACAGCAATTGCACATTTGCCCGAAGGAACCGGGGTGGTGGTGGTGGATTGTTTGACCTTGTGGCTAAATAATTTGTTGTTCAAGTTTGGGGAACAGGGCCATGACTCTTCTGTGGAAGCATTGTTAGACCGCCTAAAGAACCTCAGTTGCCCGGTTATCTTTGTTACCAATGAGTTGGGGATGGGCTTGGTGCCCGAACACCCTCTATCCAGGGCCTTTCGGGACATGGCTGGGCGGCTTAATCAGCAAATCGCTGGGGTTGCCGATGAAGTGGTGTTGATGGTTTGTGGGCTTCCATTACCGGTTAAATCATAAAGTTCCCCAAGTCAGACAAAGCTCCAATCCATCAATTGACGAGTCCTTTTGGTTGGTTCAAGTTAGATTCAGGAGGAAGTTGGGTGAGAAACCCCGCTGTCGCGCAACTGTGATGCACCAAACCAATGGTGCTAAGCCAGATACTCCTTAAACCCAATTCCTCGCGTACAGGATGGCGGATTTTGTGATGTTTTTTCACAGGCCCCCCAGACTTGATTTCTAATTCTATCACCCATAGAAATCACCGCAGGTTTCAATCAATCACGCCATAAGGAAACCATGCAAACCACCGTCAAACAAATGCTAAACGCAGTGAGCCCTGTTTCAGCGAGCCTAAAAAAAAGTCTACAAACCCATCAAGATGACCTGACCAAACCCCAAGGTGCTCTGGGCCGCTTAGAAGAGGTTGCGGTACAGTTAGGCCAAGTCCAAGGGCAATTGGAGTTAGTCACCAACAAAAAACGGGTTTATTGTTTCGCAGCTGACCATGGGGTAGCTGCTGAAGGGGTTTCTGCGTTTCCCGCTGAAGTCACCGAACAAATGGTGTCGAATATGTTAGCTGGTGGGGCAGCGATCAACCAAATTTGTGAGGTCGTTGGTGCAGAGTTGAAGGTTGTTGATGTAGGAGTGAAGGCAAGTTTCGAAGACCACCCGAGGTTGATTAAAATGAAAATCAGCCAAGGGACTGCGAATTTTCGGGTTGAACCAGCAATGACAGCTGAGCAATGCGAGCAGGCGATGGCGGTCGGTTTTGAATGTGCTGGTCAAGCTCACACCGAAGGTGTTTCACTGTTAGGCACTGGCGAAATGGGTATCGCAAACACCACCACCGCCGCTGCGTTGTACGCCGCCTTGTTACCCTGTGCGGCTGAGATGGTGGTTGGAAGCGGGACTGGCGTGGATCAGGCGGGGATGTCTAAAAAAGTAGAGGTAATCAACGATGGATTGAAGTTGCACCAGCAGGCTTTGGGGGACCCGCTCAAAACTCTAGCGGCATTAGGTGGTCTTGAAATTGCTGGTTTAACGGGGTTGATCTTAGGCGCAGCAGCAAACAAAATTTGTGTGGTTATTGATGGGTTTATCAGCTCTGCAGCAGCGTTGGTGGCGATCAAACTCAAACCGGAAGTGCAAGATTACTTGATTTTTAGCCATTTGTCCGCCGAACAGGGTCATCAAGTGTTCGCAAAACTTTATGGCATTCGTCCTTTATTGGACCTTGGCTTACGGCTTGGCGAAGGCACAGGAGCCGCTTTAGCGATGGCTGTGATTGAATCAGCGGTTTGTTGCCATAACCAAATGGCGACTTTTTCCGGAGCCTCAGTCAGTCAAAAACTGGTGGAATGAGCTGGCTAGACCCAGTGTCCAATCCATTGCTGTGGGTAGAGGCGTTTGTATTACTCGCCGCCTTGGTGTTAGACAGACTCATCGGCGACCCTGTGTATCGGTGGCACCCTGTGCGTCTGATGGGGGATTTTGTCGGGCTGTTGGAGCCCTGGCTGCTGCCTAAAGGCAGGCTTGGTGGGTTGATGTTGGTGCTTTTCGGGGCGGTTCCACTGGCTTTGCTGGGGTATGGGGTAGATAGCTTGCCTTTGTGGTTGAGCCTTGTCACCGGGCTGTTAGTTTATAGTTTGCTTGGGTATGGTGATTTAGTGGCCCATGTTGACCGAGTGACTCAGGCTTTGCAGGCTAGCGATTTGCCCCAAGCTCGGCAGCAGGTCGCTTGCTTAGTGGGCCGGGATACCGAAAACATGGAGGAACCTGCCATTAGCCGGGCCTGTTTGGAAAGTTTATCAGAGAACTTTTGTGACGGTTTTTTGGCCCCCCTTTTTTGGTTTCTAGTCGCAGGCACCCCCGGATTATTGGTTTTTAAGTGGGTGTCTACCTTGGATTCTATGGTGGGTTATAAGACACCAAAGTATAGCCAATACGGTTTTTTTGCCGCAAAGACTGACGATTTACTCAACTGGATTCCTGCGAGGCTGAGTTGGCTCCTGCTGAGCCTTGGGGCAGGGCTTTGCGGGTTCGCTGGGCGGCAAGCTATAAAAACCGGTTTCTTGGAACACCATAAACTAGACTCCCCTAATTCCGGTTGGCCCGAAGCGGCTCTTGCGGGGGCTTTGAAAGTTCGACTGCTAGGGCCGGTGATGCGCCATGGAGAAATAGAAGACTCCCCCTGGTTGGGTGAAGACTCCTTCAGCCCAGCGACGGGAGTAACCTTGAGACAAGCATTAAGACTCACCGATGTCACTTGGCTGGTTAGTGTGATTCTTGTTGGTGGTGGTTTGCTGTGTCTTTGAGCTAAGCCCAACGCCTAAAACTGGAAGATATTTTTAACACTGCTTTGTGTTGGCGAACCCATGGGCTTTAGGTTATGATAAACAGTCTTAAATACAATGTTGTTGGTGTTTGGATGACCTCAAAACCTCGATGAGCTGGTGGTGAATCAAGTGAAAATCAGAACAGGTGACTGTGTGAAATGTGGGAACTGCTATGGTGGGTTGCCTGAGGTTTTTGGGGCCGATGATGATGGTACAGCCTTTGTGTTGAACCCCAAGGGGGCGTTAGAGCCGGACCTACAAAAGGCTCTGGACGACTGCACAGGGAGCTGTATCGAATGGGTCTCCGTTTCAAAAAACACTGAAGTTTAGTGGGCTGTATGGACTCGATAGAACTACAAAAGATTTTTGAAATGCAAAAAGCTGGGTTTGCCTCCTTGCCCTACCCAAGTCGGGACCATAGGGCTCAGCTGCTCAAAAAGTTAGAATCCCTACTACTGGACAATTCAAAAAAAATTGAGGAAGCAATTTCAGAGGATTTCGGGTTCCGTAGCCCCTTTGAAACCCGGATGAGCGAGTTGTTTGTTTCCGTGCAAGGGCTGCGTTATGCAAGAAAGAAATTGCCTCAGTGGCTTCGTCCTACGGAACGGTCCACCACTTTTTGGGCCTTACCTTCCAGGTCTGAGGTGCGCTACCAACCCAAAGGGGTTGTAGGAATCATGTCCCCATGGAATTACCCCCTGTACCTGAGTATCAGTCCACTGACCTACGCATGGGCAGCGGGAAACCGGGCGATGCTCAAACTATCAGAACATACACCAAATTTTTCAAGTTTACTGGCAGAGCTGCTCAATCATACCTTCGAGCCTCAGTGGGTGTCGGTGGTGCAAGGGGGGTTGGGTATTGCTCAAGAGTTTGCTGGCTTACCCTTTGACCATCTCCTATTCACCGGCTCCACAAACACGGGGAAAAAAGTCATGGAGGCAGCAGCGGCGAACTTAACTCCTGTGACTTTGGAACTTGGTGGGAAATGCCCGGCGATAGTCACCACTACGGCTGACTTACTCCAGGCGGCACGTAAAATCATGGCAGCAAAGCTACTCAATGCAGGCCAAACCTGCATCGCTCCAGATTACGTCTTGATCCGTCAAGAGCGCAAAGAAGAGTTCTTAGATCACCTCCGGGCTGCGGCCCAAGAAATGTTACCTGAAATTAAGATCAACAAAAACTATACTTCGTTGATCAATCAAGCTCAATTTGATCATATTTCCCGGCTATATGAGGACGCAATCGACAAAGGCGCCCAGGAATTCAGGTTGGTTCGAGGTCCGGTTTTTTACCCTGAACATCAGGTGGTTGCCCCGGTGGTCTTGGTTGAGCCCACCAGTGACAGCGTGGTGAGGCAACAAGAAATTTTTGGCCCTTTGTTACCGGTGATAGGCTTCAAAGATTTGCCTGAGGCGATTGATCGGGTCAACCAAGGAGAAAAACCCCTGGCTCTGTATCTTTTTGCGAAGAAGAAGGCAGAGGTCAAAATGGTCCTCGAATCGACCCATTCTGGCTCAGTGGCGGTCAACACCTGCTTGACCCAGATAGCTCAAGACGACCTTCCGTTTGGGGGAGTCGGTGCAAGTGGAATGGGACGGTACCATGGGGTCGAAGGGTATATCACCTTTTCTAACCCAAAAGCAGTGTATCACCAGTCTACCGTGGACCCAACCAAGCTATTACAGCCCCCGTTTGGGGCGAGGGCACAACGAATCTTACGTATGTTGATCCGTAGATAGATTGAGGAGAAGGTTCTCGGCCTGACGTACCCCTGTCGCCTATGCGTAGGCGGCTTCGACTTTTAAATTCATAGCACTTCAATTCTGTTTCAGTTTAAGTGAGGCTTGCAATCATGCTGGCTTTCTTGCGGAGGCTAGGTTAGTTTGAAATCATCTAGGCAATGAACCCTAGGCTATATTTGGGAATGGGAAAAAAACTAACTACTTTTTTGATGGTATGGCTGGCTTTGGTCGTTGTTGCCCAAGCCAAAGGCATCCTTGCGCTCAGCAGCGAAGCCCCAGGTGATCCCTGGCAGTCAAAGTTACAACAGACGGTAGAACAAGGGCTTCGTGGGCAGAAAGTCCCCCTGCAGTGGAGGTACTTCACCGCAAAACAAATGACTCAATCAACGGCCTCTGAGGCCGTTTTATCTCTTTTAACTGCCGAGTTCACCCTAGATAAACCAGAATACCTTTTGGTGACCGACCTGGTTGCTTATCGTTGGGTCACCGGGGTTGGTTCCCAGTGGCGAGGAAAGATCCCCTTGGTTTTTGGGTTTTCTCAGTCCTTCTCTCCTTTGCAGCTTGTTGGGGTGCAGCACGTGACTGGGGTGGTGATTCAGCCGGATTTACAGCGATTGATCAGCTCAGCCATAGGGCTGAACCCCAAAACGACAGACTTGTTGATCGTCAATGACCCCCAGGGGCCAGGGGAAAACCTGAAAAACAGGTTCGCACGGCTGGCGTCAATGTACCCAAAACTTACGTTTACCTTTGTGGAGGGGCTTGATCTCAGTGAACTGGCCGAAGAAGCCAAAAAATGGCCTCAAGGCAGTCTGGTGGTTTTGGGCAACACTCCTTGGATTAAAAAGGGGCTGAGTGTCCCTTCAAGCTTTTTGGGGCATTATGTTATCCCTTTGTATGAAACGCAGCTAGACCAAGGGGCTGTGGGTGGCCCGGTGGTGACGGTACCTGAGCTGTCTAAGCATATCGTCGAGATTTTTGATTACCTGCTCGCATCAAACCCCTCTAAAAAGCTGGCACCGGTATGGCTGACTGCCGAGCGAAACCTATATGTTTTAGACCGCCTGGAACAACTGAATATCCCAGAGGAACACCTAGCGGTTCCTTTTAAAATTATCGGTGAACACCCCGTTGTCTATGGCGGTTGGTTGTTAAGTTTGAGTCTGGTTGGTTGTTTTATCCTAGGTGTCGCTACGTTCTATTTAGGGTATTATTTCTTAAAAAAGCTAAAAGCCGAGCAAACCTTAAAAGAAGCCAACCTTTCTTTGACCAGCCAAATCAGCACCAATACAGAACAGCTGGATCAAATCTACCAACAGGTGTACCACGAGCTATCCCAACGAAAAGGCGCTGAGAAGGCGTTGTTCGCATCGGAACAAAGGTTCAAGGCGTTTGTGGATCATACCCCGGTTGGGATTTTGGTATCAAACCCCCAGGGCCGGGTTGAATATGTTAATCGCACGTTATCCCAAATACTTGAGGCTGAGCCGGAGGGGATCGAACAGAAAAAGGTGATTGACTATTTCCCGAATGATTTGGTGGTTTTCCCCGATGCGGCACAAGAAACGGTTGAACAAGAAAATCAAGAATGGCCGCTGCGAAAAGATTCAGGTGAGGAATTGGTGCTGATGTCGAAGACAGCAATCTATTTTAGCGGCGATGGAGCGAGCAAAGCAATCACCTTTGTGTTGGATATCACTGAACTCAAACAAACCGAAACTCGGCTACGTTCAGCGAACCAAAAATCCCAAATTGCAGTGAAAGCAAAAGCAGAGTTTTTGGCGACCATGAGCCATGAAATTCGTACACCCCTCAATTCTGTGATTGGCATGTCAAGTTTGCTGCGCCAAACCACCCTCGATGAGGAACAACAAGATTTGGTCGAGTCTGTGATCAGCTCAGGTGAGAGCCTTCTGATGATCTTAAATGGGATTTTAGATTATTCAAAAATTGAAGCCGGGCAGATGGAGCTAGAGCGCTCTCCTGTTAATTTGGTGTCTGCGGTTGATAAAGTCACCCAGATGTTGATGGTTCAGGCCGAACCCAAAGGGTTGCAGCTAGACTACCATGTTTCAACAGATTTACCTTCGACCATGCAATTTGATGAGATGCGGCTCAACCAGGTTTTACTGAACCTGATTGGGAATGCGGTGAAATTCACTTTGCAAGGCCAAGTAAACGTGCACGTCTTTTATAAGCCAGTGCAACAGCGGGTTCGATTTGAGGTCAAAGATACCGGTATTGGGGTCAGCCCTGATAACCAGAAAATGTTGTTCCAAGCGTTCCAACAGGTGGATGGTTCCTTATCACGTGACTTTGGGGGGACTGGCTTAGGTCTGGCGATCTGCCAAAAATTGGTTGGTTTGATGGGCGGAGAAATTGAGGTTGATAGCGATGGGTTGCATGGTTCCACCTTTAGTTTTGAGCTGCCTTTATTGAAAGTGAATGGCCCCATGAAGCCTTTTGAGTCTGCAAAAACGTTCAGCTTTGATCAAAGACGAGTGCTGTGGATCAGTGATAACCTCGCCAGAACAGCGGCTGTGGTGGATTGGCTTGAATACTGGGGTGTTCAGGTCACGGTGGTTACGTCAGATTTTTGGCATGCCGGGCTGCTTGTGCACCCTTGGTCTTTGGTGATGTTAGACCAACGTCTATTGCAGATTTCCACTGAAACACTTTGGAAGGAAATCCAGATGCAGGTCAAAGGGCCTAAACTCTGCTTTGTTTCTTCTTTTGAAGGTAAACGTGGCGGCGATACGATGACCACGCCGTTCAACCCTCGGCATCTCTTTGAACACCTCGAAGGAGTTTGGGGGCATTTAGAACAAAAAAGAAAAACCCAAGCCCATTGGGTATACCCGGATTTGGCCCGTTCTTTCCCAATGTCCATATTGGTGGTTGATGACAACCCACTCAACTTGAAGCTTACCTTGAAAATGTTGGATCAAATGGGGTATCGGGCGGATACGGCTGTAAACGGAAAAATAGCGGTTGATTTGGTTTTAAAAAATCAATATCAGCTTGTTTTTATGGATATTCAAATGCCTGTGCTGGACGGGATTTCTGCAGTGAAGCAGATTTGGGAGAAGCTAGGCGACCGTCGCCCTAAATGTGTCGCATTGACGGCTAACGCCAATGCGGATGATCTTTTGCATTACCAAAGTATTGGTTTTGATAATACCTTAACCAAACCCTTGATGCCTGAAACCTTTGCGGAGCACCTCACCATGTGGGGCCAGTTCTTTGATAAACAACAACATTCAACTGATCTAGCTTGAAACGTATCCTCTTAAGTTGCCTGACCGCACTGATTGCAACGGCCTTGTTCGCTACGGAACTCGACCTGATGGAAAAATGCAACAATCTCCATCGACACTACTGCCGAGATCAACGTCAAGCGGTAAAGGTTGATGCTGAGCTTTTGCGAATGAAGGAAAGCGGTTATCACATCACCGAAAAAATGATTCGTTATATCGCTCAAAAACATCTCGGCTCCTCTGCAAGATAAAATACCCTGCCTTTTGTGTTTTTTTAAGCAGTCCTACCTAAGTTTCAACTCCTCCCCTCACTTATCCTCTGATAGCGGCCCTATTGCTTGAACTGGCACAAGGGATGCATTTCTACCTTTGTAAGTTTGTCTAAATACTTGAACCAAGGGATTCATGGACGCTATATACTCGCTGATGTCGGGCTTGAAAGCTCAACAACGACAGATGGATGCCGTCTCAAATAACTTAGCTAACGTGGGAACGCCAGGCTATAAAAAAGACACTGTTTTGTTTAAGGAAGTGTTCAGCGAATACTCCCAACAAGACTTAGAGTCTGCGGATGAATCCTTTGCTCATGAACAATTTATTTCACCTCTTGGGCGGGGAAATGTTTCTTTTGTCGCTCCTGACCATGTCGCTCCTCGGATGGCCCAAGGCAAAATGACCCCAACCAATAGTCCTTTTGATGTTGCGTTGCAATCAGATGGGTTTTTTGTGGTCCAAACAGATCGTGGTGAAGTCTATAGCCGTAACGGCCGCTGGATGCAGGATAACACAGGGTATTTAATCACCAGCAATGGTGATCGTGTCCTGGGTGAAAACGGACCGATTAAGGTCGAAGGGGAACAGTTTGCCGTTGGCCGGGATGGTACGGTGATGGTGGACAACCAAAAAGTTGATAAGTTACAGGTGGTGAAATTTGAGCAACAAGACCGTATGACAAAGCTGGGCAATTCCTATTGGGTGCCTGGTTCGGACGCTCAAGTACCGATTCCTGCGAATGATGCCGTGATACAGCAAGGGGTCTATGAAGGCTCGAATGTTGAAACGGTGCAAGAAATGGTCGAAATGATCACCTTAAATCGAAGCTATGAAGCCGCTCAAAAGGCCTTGAAAAGCCATGACGAATTATCAGGACAAGTGATCAATATCGCTCGGGTCTAACCTAAAAGGAGATAAACCAACATGATGACATCCTTGTATACCTCAGCTACCGGCATGAGCGCGCAACAGTCTCAGATTGATACCATTGCCAACAACTTGGCAAACGTAAACACCAACGGTTTTAAGCAGAGCCGAAACAATTTCCAGGATCTTCTATATTCCAACGAAATTGTGGCGGGATCGGCTACCAGTAGCAACACCATCAGCCCAACTGGTCTACATAAAGGCCACGGTGTGAAGCTGATCGGAACCCAAAAAGTTTTTACTCAAGGTAACTTAACCCATACCGGTCATGATTTAGACGTATCAATTGACGGTGATGGGTTTTTTCAGGTTCTTCGTCCCAATGGGTCGATTGGTTACTCTAGGGATGGTGCTTGGCAACGGGACGCTAACGGTCGGGTAGTGAACCCTGATGGTTACCCCATGGAGCCGGAGATCGTGATCCCCCCTGAAGCCACCAAGTTGGTGATTTCTCAAGATGGGGTGGTTCAAATCTTAGTTGGCGACGACCCAACCCCGACACGTATCGGAAACATCCAACTGTCAAAGTTCATCAACCCCGCAGGGCTGAACCCCATTGGGAAAAACCTCTTCATGGCGACAGCCGCTTCCGGCACAGCGGTGACCTCTGACCCTGGTCAGGACGGTATTGGGATGATCAGCCAAGGTTTCTTGGAAAAATCAAACGTCAGCGTTGTGGATGAAATGGTGAACATGATTGTCGCACAACGTGCGTATGAAGTGAACTCGAAATCGATCCAAACATCTGATAATATGCTTCAAACTGCTGTTAATATCGTTCGATAACCTGGGGAAAATTATGTTATACTCTCTACCAAAGCTGTGTACGATTTTTAGTCTTTTGGCTGTACTCAGCTGGTCTGGCGCTACGGCACAGGCTGATATGTTGGATTCTTCCTTGAATCAGGTTGAAATTCGAGTGATGCCAGAGGCGGTGGTGTATAACGAAAAATATGAACTAGGGGATATTGCGGAATTAGACGGGTTTGACATTGATCTGGTGGAAAAACTTTCCCATATTGTGATTGGTCACAGCCCGATGCCAGGGAAATCAGTTCGGATCAGCAGCGGTCAGATTAAGTCGCACCTCCGGGGGATGATTCATCCCAAGCAGTTTCAGTTGATCATGCCTCGCAATCCCTTGGTCAGTCGAGCTTCCATTAAGGTCGAAAAAGCCCAACTGACAGAAGTGATCATCACTGAAATCAAAAAGTCTTATGCCCAGTACGATAATGTGAAGGTGACGTTACAGACTCGTATCCGGGACCAATATTTACCTAAAGGCGAATTGAACTACCGGCTCAAAAGGATTGGCTCTTCCCAAAAAATTGGTGGTGCTGGATCTTGGGCGCTGCGGCTTGAAATTGGAAATAAGTTGTACCGAAAATTGATCATCCGGGCAAAAGTCGAGGTGATTGATGAGATCGTTGTTGCTAACGGGGTGATCCCCAAAGGCTCTACGATTGGCTCAGGTAATTTAAAGACAGTTTCAAAAGATATTTCAAACGAGTCAAAAAATTACACAACTGATAGTTCTTTAGTGGTTGGCCAGCAAGCCCGTAGAGATATTCGTCAAAACGAAGCGATCAAGAGCCATTTGGTTGAAGAACCGGTTGTTTTGGTCAAGGGGCAACCTGTCACCTTGGTGTATGAAACCGAAACAATGTACCTTTCAAATAAAGCCATCGCGCTTCGAGACGGAAAAAAAGGCGAAGTCATCCCTTTGAGAATCGTGGGAAATAAACGAACGGTCTACGGATTGGTGATCAGTTCAAAACGTGTCGAAGTTGCCTTGTGAGATGATCATGAACTTAAAATCTCTAACTTTATTGGGTTTCGTGTTCCTCACTTTGGCTTCTTGTAGCCAATCCAGGATGGAGTTACCGAAACCAGCTGCCGCTCCGCCAGCTCCAGCAGCTCCAGAGTTTGACTACCGAGACAACCGAGAGCATAGCTACCGGACTCGGGGGGCTCTACCGACGGAAAACAACCGCTATGAAGGCTCTTTATGGCGTGATGAATCCAGTTGGGGGAACTTACTTCGGGACCACAGGGCTCGGTTTAAACACGATGTGTTAACCATCACCGACTTGAAAGATATCATCATCATTTCAAAACCAGAGAAAAAGCCTGCGGCGGTGACAGAACAGGCTCTCAAAGGCACGGGGGCAGAGGCAACAGCGGCAAAAGCCAACCAGTTATTAGATATAGCCAGCGCGGTGACCGGGGAAGACAAGGTTGAAGCGGAACAGAACGAAGTTCTAGGGTCGCTAAGCACCATCAGTGCTCGGGTTACCAATGTGTTGCCTAATGGGAACATGGTGATTGTTGGCGAGAAAATTGATTATAGACAACAAAATACGGTGCGGTATGTAACTAAAATCCAGGGGATCATCCGGCCTGAGGATGTCTCAGACAAAAACGAAATTGGGGCATTGAAGCTCGCTCGCTCGGAAGTCCAGATCAAGCGGCAGGTTCAAGCCAGCAAGCTGAACTTAGGGGCTTTGGCTCCGGTGATCGGCCGACAAAAAGCTGGCGTTATGGACCGTCTCAGTCACATGGCGACTCCGAGCGCCGGAGGCCGGAGCCAACCGGTCGGCACAAGATAGCTGGTTCATGGCCTGCCCAACGTTCGCTTGGGTCGGCCAGAAACTTTCCTCGGTTAAAATCCAGCTAAGTTAAGCTGATTAAAACATCGTCTCCTTCTATTTTGACAGGATAAGTGACCAAGGCTGGTAACTCTGCGGTCAAACATTTGCCGCTCACCAGAGAAAATTTATTTTTGTGTAATGCGCAAGCGACCACAGGCTCCTGTGCCGCATCCCCGATGATCCCCCGAGAAATGACATTTTGCCCTTTGTGAGGGCAGCGGTTTTGCACGGCATACCAGCGGTCATCTTCAAAGTGAAACAGCCCAATTTGGGTATCACCAAATTTAACGCACCCTCGGTTCCCTGGTTTCAGCTGGTCGGTTTTGATCGCTTTCTTCCAAACATTCATGGTGTTTCCTTACGTTATGGTTGTGAGAGGGTCGCAGGGCGAATCTGGCCTCTTTCTGGCTCAAACTTAATTGTACGGTCCGTTTCCTCTGAGTTTAAAAAGGTTTTAAAGCTGTTTAAGGTCTCCGGGGTATCTAAGGCTAGCTTCCATTCGCAGTGGTAGCCCTTGATCAACCGGCCCATTTCTTCTTCTAGTTCTGCTGCGATGCCTAATGTGTCATGGATCACGACATCCTTCAGGTGATTGATTCCCCCTTCTAATTGGCTGATCCAGGTTGAAGTCCGGGTTAAACGGTCGGCTGTCCTGAAATAGTAAATCAAAAACCGGTCAATGTAGCTGAGCACCTCTTCTTTGGTGATATCTTGGGCAAGTAATTGTCCATGTTGGGGTTTGATGCCGCCATTGCCTGCGACAAACAAGTTCCAGCCTCGTTCTGTGGCAATGACACCAAAGTCTTTGCTCTGGGCCTCGGCACATTCCCTCATACAGCCCGAAGCGGCACCTTTGATCTTATGGGGCCCACGGAGGCCTTTATAGCGGTGTTCTAAGGTAATCGCCATATCAAGGCTGTCGCCGACACCCAGGTGGCACCAAGTACTGCCTACACAGGACTTCACAGTTCGTAGGCTTTTCCCGTAGGCATGTCCGCTCTCGAACCCCGCATCGATCAAGATGGCCCAGATTTTGGGTAGATCGTTGAGGTGGACACCAAACAGGGCGATTCGCTCCCCGCCGGTTAGCTTCACATAAAGACGAAATTCCTCGGCGACTCTGGCGATGACCGCCAATTGTGTAGCGGTGACTTCTCCACCAGGCATACGTGGAATCACTGAGTAACTACCGTTGTTTTGGATGTTTGCTAAAAAGGCATCGTTGGTGTCTTGGATCTGTTGTTGGTTCAATACCGGCAGGTTCCAGGCACTGGCCAAAATATTCGCAATGGTGGGTTTGCAAATTTCGCAGCCCTGACCCCGGCCAAATTGTTTCAGCACCTGTGCATAATCGGTTAAATGATGCTGTTTGATCAACGAAAACAGCTCAGTTCTCGGGTAGGTGAAGTGTTCGCAAAGGTCGGTTTTTTGTTCGATCCCTTGGGCTTCTAGCTGCTCAGATAGAAGATCAACCATCATGGGCACACAGCCACCGCAGCCGGTTCCCGCTTTGGTGATTCGTTTCAGCTCACTGATTTCTGTGATCCCATGTGCGGTGATTGCCTCGATCAAATCACCTTTGGTTACGTTTTCACAGTTACAAATGATGGTTGATTTGGGTAAGAAGCTCAAAGAGGTCCCTTGCTGGCTTTCTTCGACCGGGACCAAAAGGCTGGCCGGGTCGTCTGGCAAGGGTTGACCCAGTTCAGCCAATTGTTTCAGCTTAGAAAATTGGGTTGAGTCGCCTACCAGTAAGGCTCCAACAAGCTTTTTTGTGGCCTTGTCGATCAGCAGTTTTTTATAATGGCCCTTTGCAAAGTTGCTCAATGTGATGGACCGGGTCTCGGTTTGCTCCCCTAAACTATCGCCAATGCTGGAGACTTCAACCCCTAGAAGTTTAAGTTTTGTGGCCGAAAAAGGGTGCTCATAGTTTGCGGACCCACCGGTGAGTGCGCCGTGGGCTGCACGTGCCATTTGGTACGCTGGAGCGACCAGCCCTTGGATGAACCCTTGGAAACTAGCCACTTCGCCAATCGCAAAGATATCAGGGTCACTGGTTTGCATCCGGTGATTGACCTCGATCCCTCCACGGGTTGCCATGGTTAAACCGGCGGAGCGAGCCACGGGGTCAGACGGTTTGATTCCACAAGAAACAACAATCATGTCAACGTCTAGGGTCTCACCTCCATCAAAATGAAAACGAAGTTCCTCAGAATCCAAGGATTCAACTTTTTGGGTCCGGCAACTGGTTTTTACATTAATGCCCAAGGCCTCGATTTCATCTTTCAAAAACCCAGCACCTTCGTCGTCCAGTTGCCGGGGCATCAGTCGAGGGGCCATTTCAATCACCGTGCTTTTGAGACCAAGACCTTGGAGGGCCTTGGCGGCCTCTAAACCAAGAAGCCCACCACCAATGACCGCAGCGGTCATTTTAGTTGCTCCATAGGACTTGATGGCGTTTACATCGACTAAATCTCGGTAGGTGAACACCGCCGGTCCACTGAGGCCCGGTGTTGGTGGGACAAAGGGGGCGGAGCCTGTGGCAAAAACAAGCTGGTCGTAGCCAAACGTCTTTCCTGAAGCGGTGGTGACCTGCTTGCTTTCTCGGTCCAGTGAGGTGGCAGCGTCATTGAGGTGCAACGAGACCTTGTTTTTTTGATACCAACCCAAGGAATGGATGGTGAGGTCTTCCTCGGTTTTGCCTGAGAACAGTTCACTGAGGTGAACCCGGTCATAAGCAACCTTAGGTTCAGCACCAATCACCTGGATTTCGTGAGGCTGTTGGGGCGGTTGTTCGGCTAGCAATTCCAAAAGTTTGGCGCTAGCCATCCCGTTACCGAGGATCAGTATTTTATGGGATGTGGGCATGTTGTCTCCTGAATTTGCCAATAAAAATTGGCGAAAATTGTTTCAGGAGTAACGCAAGAGAGAGAATCAGATTTAACTTTAAGGTAGAAGGGAAATTCACAAAGGTCAAGGACTAGTTTTACCTAACTAACTGTAAGTATTAATTAATAAATAACAATCCTGACAGTATCTAAATGAAGTAAATGTCAATTTTGTCAGTAATACGACGAAGATATATTGGTAACTCGTTGATATAGCTGCCTCGTTTATGGTTGGTACAACCCTTGTAATGAGTAGGTTTAGCCTTTTTGGAAACTGGAGTAACGCCCATGAGAGAGAGACCAGAAAGGATGATCAATCGAGTGAACTGCCGCAACCGTAATGCCTCATCAGGCTTTCACATGAACACAACTACGATATCATAGATATGGCTGACCAAACAACCGGACCAAGTATCCCTAAACCGGGGGAGCAATACGTCTTTGAGGTCGACTTAAACACTTGCACTGGTTGCAAAGGCTGCGTAACCGCTTGCCATAACCTCAATGGATTGAAGCCTGAGGAATCTTGGCGTTCGGTTGGGGTCATGGAATCAATCAGTGGCAAGCTGAGTCAAAGCATCACCACCTCCTGTCACCACTGCTTAGACCCAGCTTGTTTGTCAGGTTGCCCAACAATCGCCTACGTGAAGGACCCCTTGACGGGAGTGGTCAGGCACTTGGACGACCAATGCATCGGCTGTCAGTATTGTATCTTGCGCTGTCCTTATGAGGCTCCAAAGTGGATTCCCTCTTTAGGAATCGTGCGTAAGTGCGACATGTGTACTGAGAGGTTAGAAATCGGTGAAGAGACCGCTTGCCAGCAAGGCTGCCCAAACGGGGCGATATCGATTGGTGTAAGGGACAAACGGGATATAGCGATCCAAGGGGGCTGGCCGGTACCGGTGGCGGCCCCTTGGGAGTATACCTCACCGACCACACAATATTTGGGGTTATCCGCTGGCACGAAAACAAGGGAGTTAGAAGAACATTATGAACCAGAAAAAGCCCACTTGCCTTTGGTGTTGATGTTGATCTTGACCCAGTTTTCTGTCGGATTGTGGGGGATTTCATTTTTCTTAGAGGAAATGAAGTTGTTGCAAACGATCAGTGTTGTGACCGCCCTGTCAGGGCTGGTGTCCAGCACCTTTCACCTGGGACACCCAGAAAAAGCCTACCGGGCCTTTTTAGGGTTCAGGACATCTTGGCTCAGCCGGGAGGTGGTCTTTTTCGGGCTTTATGCCCCCATGGCGGCTGGTTGTGTTGGAGCAGACTGGTTGATCGGAAATGGATGGGTTGAGCCATCGTATTTGACTGGATTGTTGGTTGGTCAATGGGTGGCCTTTGGCTTTGGGATGTTCGGTGTCTTTGCTTCAGCTAAGCTGTACCAAACAACCCCACGCCCCCTTTGGAAGGGCAGCAAGGCGTTGCTCGGCTTTCCTATGACGGCCTTGATACTGGGGAGTGCCTTTGCTTATTCCTATTCGCCACTAGAGAGCCATCAATGGCTGCTGTGGGTTCTGATGGCTTCGAGCCAAAGCTGGTTGCTGCTGGAGATTCGGCGTAACCATCGACCGAAAGGGTTAAGCCCTCAGCTACGGTCGTTGTTACAAGGCCCATTGAAAGGGGAATGGAATTTACAGCGATATGGCCTGTTTGTCTTTGGGTTGGTTGTTCCTTGTCTGCTGTTGGGTTACCCTGATTCCGCTCCGGTCTCAAGCTTGATGTTTTACGGGCTCTTGGCAGCTTGTGTATTTGAACGTCATTTGTTTTTTAAACTCGGCATTGGACCACGTATGCCCAAAGGTGAGGCAGGCTAAGATGAATATCAAAGAGTTCGCACAAAAATTCATCCGCCAAACAGACGGACCCTTGACTCAAAGCCTGCACAAAAAAGCAGGTCCTGGCGATGTAGGTCTGGTCCCTGGGGCGCCAGATCAAACGGTATCCTTGGTTTGTGGCTTTTGTTCCACTGGCTGTAACCTAAAAGTGATGAAAACCGGCGGAGAACCCACTAACCTCAGCCCAGAAAAAACCCACCCGGTCAACTCAGGGAAGGCCTGCCCGAAAGGTTGGCAAGCCTTGGCTCCGGTGCTATCAACAGACCGAGCCACTGCGCCCTTGATCAAGGAGCCATCGGGTGGCTTTAGAACCTCCAGTTGGGATGAAGCCTTGGGTTTGTTTCATGATGAGCTGATCAAGACCCAGGACCAGTCTGGGAAAGGGTCAGCCGCCTTTTTAAGCACAGGACAGATCACCACCGAAGAAATGGCTTTGTTGGGCAGTTTAACCAAGTTTGGATTGGGGTTTGTTGAAGGAGACGGCAACACCCGGCAGTGCATGGCGACCAGCGCCGTGGCATATAAACAAAGTTTTGGGTTCGATGCACCGCCTCTGAGCTATGAGGACCTCAAAGAATCAGATGTATTGGTGTTTATAGGGGCCAACCCTTGTATCAACCACCCGATCCTGTGGAAACATGTGGTGGCGAATCCCCATGACCCTAAAATCATTGTGATTGACCCGAGGTTCACGAAAACAGCCCAAGGGGCTACCGAGCACCTGCCGATCACCCCGAAATCCGACTTAGCCTTGTTGTATGGGGTGGCAAAGATCTTGGTGGAACAGGGGTGGATTGATCTCGAATACATTGAAGCTCACACCACCGAGTTTGATGAATTTCGGGACTTTGTGTTGACCATCGACATGGATCAGGTTTGCATTGATTCAGGTCTGTCTCAAGACGAAGTCTTTGGGTTGGCAAAGTCTATCGGTTCAGGGGAGCGAGTTTCTTTTTGGTGGACCATGGGCATCAACCAAGGGCATCAAGCGGTGTTAAGCGCCCAAGGGATCATCAACCTAGCGTTGATGACCGGCAACATGGGCCGCCCAGGTACAGGGGCCAATAGCATCACCGGGCAGTGTAACGCCATGGGGTCGAGATTGTTCAGCAACACCACCGGTTTATTGGGTGGCCATGATTTTGCTGATGAGATGCACCGGGAGAAAGTTGCAACCATCTTGGGGATTGATCCGGCCTTGATCCCCCAAAGGGCATCCATCCCCTATGATCAGATTTTGTCTGAGATCGAAGCGGGGAACATCAAGTTTCTTTGGGTGGTAGCCACCAACCCCGCTCATTCATGGATCGATCCCGACCAATGGGAACGTATCCGGTCCAAACTAGATTTTTTAGTGGTCCAGGATATCTATGGAGATACCCTGACAGCGAAGGGTGCTGATTTGTTTTTACCTGCTGGGAGTTGGGGAGAAAAAGAAGGGGTGATGATCAATTCAGAGCGTAGGCTTTCCAAAGTGAACCCAGTTCATGAGGCCCCAGGGATAGCAAAAACCGATTTTGACATTTTTCTAGAAATTGCGAATCGGTTTAACTTGGGGTGGGTAGAAAAATCATTTGCAACCCCGGCAAAAGCCTTTGAAACCTTGCAGCATTTATCTACGGGGCAACCTTGTGATTTTTCAGGGATCGAAGGGTACCGAGAAATCGAAGCCCAAGGTGGAGTCCAGTGGCCGAAAGCGAAGGGGAAAGAAGCGGTGAAAAGGTTGTTTGCAGATGGGGTCTATTATCACCCAGATCAAAAGGCCCAGTTTTGTTTCGAGCAGGTAACACCCCCTCCTTACCTGACAAGCCCATTGTATCCTTTTGTTCTGTTGACTGGCCGAGGGAGCTCAAGCCAGTGGCATACAGGCACAAGGACCGACCGGTCACCGATCTTAAAACGGATGTCCCCCAAAAAAATCTACGTTGAAATCAACCCCGAACAAGGCCAGTTGCTTTCAATACAAGAAGGGGATAGGGTCCAAATCAAAAGTCGGAATGGGTTGTTAGTCGCTTGGGCTGTTCTGACCCAACAAGTAAAGGCCCTTGAAATCTTCATCCCAATGCATTACGGTGAACTGAACTTTTTGCTGGACCCTGTTTTTGATGGGTTGTCACACCAGCCTAGCTACAAATACACCCCGGTGAGCATCGAACCGCTGAGGTAATCATCTTTCAAAAGAACGCTGGATATGGTGCCTAATTCAACTGAAGAGCAAAAACAGTTATCCCCAGCAGAAGCATTGGAGCTTTTAAAGGCCGGTAATCGCCGTTTTATAGCTGGCGAAGGATTATATCCACACCACCGCAAGCACGCCGGTCCTACAGCGATTAAGCCGCAAAAACCGGTGGCTTGTATCCTCGGCTGTTCTGACTCCAGGGTGCCCCCTCAGCTGCTGTTTGATCAGCAAGTCGGCGGCTTGTTTATGGTGCGGGTTGCCGGGAACATCCTCGATAGCTTGGTGTTGGCGAGTATTGAATACGCTGTGCTGGTGTTAAACACACCGTTAGTGCTTGTTTTAGGGCACCAAAGCTGCGGCGCTGTCCTTGCTGCACGGGACCAAGACCATTTTGAAGGGCATCTAGGTGCTTTGATCCAACAAATCAAACCGGTGTTTGGCCGCTGTAAAGACCCAAACGATGTTGATGAAGCTGTACGACTCAACATCCAAGAGGTCACCCATAAACTCCGTCATGAGCCGGTTTTAAAAGAAAAAATCTCTTCTGGTGTTTTAGATGTGACCGGTAGTTATTATGACCTGGAGCGTGGGCTGATCGACTTCATGGAACCGCTCCACTGACCGCTGTATTCACAGCTCCCCCTTCAAGGCAGTCGGTAGAGTCAATCAACAAACTCCTCGGGCCAACCGCTCCCTAGATCATCAATTTTAAAAGCCTGCTGAAAAGGTATGACCTGTGCATTTTATGAGTTAGGATAACCTTAAGATCAGTTAAGGTGGTGTCCAAAACTTAGAAATCTCTTTTGAGATAAAGGCATGAACACAGGTTTTTTTGTCCGACTGGCCCCGTTAGTCTTATTCTTGATGATTTGCTCCAACGCTGCGTTTGCAGTGCGGATTAAGGATTTGGCAGGAATTCGAGGGATGCGAGATAACAAGTTGATTGGGTTTTCGATTGTCATCGGTCTGAACGGGACCGGCGACTCAGCCGAAAGCTTGATGAGCCGAAAGCCCCTTAAAAATGCCTTGGAGCGAATGGGTATCTCCATGAGTTTGGGCGAAATTCGGGGCCGAAGCCTCGCGGCAGTCATGGTGACCTCTACATTACCAGCCTTCGCCAAACAGGGACAAAAATTAGATGTGACTGTGAGTGCTTTAGGCGACGCAGTCAGCCTCCGAGGTGGTATCTTGATCATGACACCCCTCAGAGCACCAAACAGGGAAGTTTTTGCCGTTGCTCAGGGCGCAGTCGTTGACATCCCGATGGGGGTGGAATTACCAGACGCACGGAGTATGATTGGTTCGCAAGAGTTTAAGTTTGACCCAAAAAGAAACATTGTTCCTACCGTAGGCCACGTGATTGGTGGGGCTTTGGTGGAGCGAGAAATCAACCTAGAGTTGAACACACGGACCCGGTTGTTTTTAAACCTGAAGGCCCCGGACTTCACCACTGCGTTTCGATTGGCCAAGGTGATCAACCGAAACTTAGGTGATGGCTCCGCTAGAGCTTCTGACGCAGGGACAGTCGAAGTTTCGGTACCATCCAGCTATTTAGGGCAGACTGTGGAATTGATCAGCCGGATTGAAAACATGGACATTGAGCCCGACGCTGTGGCTAAGGTGGTGCTTGATGAGCGGACCGGAACCATTGTGATGGGTACCCATGTCAGGATTCTACCGATTGCGATTTCATACGGGAACTTGAACCTCCGTATTGGAGAGAAACAAGTCATCAAGGACCCTAAGGCGAGGCGAGCAAAAACCGATGCTGAGCCGGAGCCGGAAGAACAAGGGAATGTGATCTTATTTAAAGGTGGAGTCGATATCAAGGAAGTGGTTGACGGCTTGAATAAGATTGGAATTTCTAATTCCGACTTGATTGAAGTGTTAAAAACCGTTAAATCTGCTGGTGCCTTGCAAGCTGAATTGATCATCAAATAGGAAAGGATTCCATGCTCAACGATATTCAAGCGCAAATTGCGGCAACCCGGATGCGCCAACCTGCGGTTGGGGGTAACTCAAAGTCCTTTGCACAACTCGCAAATGACAAGGGTGTCTCCCAGTCCAAAGCCGAAGGCGAACAATTTAACCGGGAACTGCGGGTAGCCAGCGATGGCTTCGAGGAAATCTTCACCAAGAATATGTTGAAGACCATGCGTAATAACGTGTTTAAGTCCGATTTTATTTCTGGTGGCACGGGGGAAGAGATTTTTCAGGATATGTTGGACGACAACTATTCGAAGCTGATCACTCAGACCCGCTCTTTGGGGCTTTCTGATTGGATTTACGAAAACACTAAAAAGAATTAAAGCTTTGAGCTCGTTGACCGAAAAGGGAAGTAAGAACCCAAACCAGCGGGCAGCAGACAAAATAACCCAAAGGTGTTAAAGTTTTTATCCCTTTGACCGATAGGGAAATATCGGGATAATCGTAATTGTAAACTAAACCCTAAAGGAAGCGATGAAAATCAACGGTCAATACCCCAAACCGACCGCTTCTGAACGTACCGTTCAAGGCCCTGGTAAGAAGGGTGATGCCCAAGCAGCAAAACAAGCTCAAGGGGCACAAGTTACCGCCAAAAAATCGGTCACTTCTGAACTAGCCATGACTAAAATCCGTAATGCGGTCGATGCGACCCCAGACATGGATATGGACAAGGTGAAGGCACTGAAAGAGCGTATTAAAAATGGCTCCTATCAAGTGGATGCCAACAAACTTGCTGGGAACCTTCTCAAAGACTCAGCAATTGAAGATGTATAACCCAAGGTGACTGTGATTTTAACTTCATTGATTGAAAACTTGGAAGCTCAACTGGAGTGGCACCAGCTTCTCCTTGATGTGCTCGAAGTGCAGGCCGGCTTTACTGCCCGAACTGCTTTGCTTGATCTTGAAGATATCGTCGGTCAACGTGATCTGATCACTAACCAGATCGCATCTTTGGAAGCAGGACGTCTAAAAATGGTCCAGGCCTTTGTTCAAAAAAACAACATGGAGCCAGACTCCAGCTTGGAAATGATTGCTGCCGAAGCTAACCCTGAGCAAGGGGCACGGTTGCGCCAGTTAAAAGCTCAGTTGCTAGCGTTGGTGACCCCGATCCGTCAATTTGCTTTGTTAGGGGCGGAGAAAGCACAAGCACGTTCAAACTGTTACAGTGAAGTCCACCAGTCATTGCACCGGAGCTTCAAACGAACCTCGACTTATTCTCAATATGGTCAGGTTTCTACCCCCAAAGGATCAGTCTTCCTGACTAGATCTGTATAAAATCCCTTTTTTTTCTTCAAGTTGGCGAAATGTGCCAGCTTTTTGCATTATATACCTTAGGAGTAGGTAGGCTCGGCAAAATCGCTGATTTTATCTTGATTCGATTGAATTTCACCCTAAGGTTTCTGCATGTCGGTTCTTGGATCATTTGAAGTTGGCAAAAAGGCGATGACCGCCGCCCAGATGGGGCAGCAGACTACAGGTCATAACATTGCCAACGTGGATACCGAAGGATTCTCTCGCCAAGAGGTCCTTCAGGTCAGTGCTCAGCCATACCATGGCGGAAAGGGCAATGGGGTCGATATCCAAGGGGTGCGCCGACACACCGACGGGTTCACCAAAGAAAAAGTGGTGAATGAACAAAACAAGACAGCCACTTGGGAAACAAAAAAACGAATTCTAGAAGAAGCCGAAATCATCTTCACCGATATTGAAGGCAACCGCCTTCGAGGGGCAATGGATGAGTTTTGGAATTCCTGGAATGATGTTTCTCACGAACCGGAATCACAAACGATGCGTAAAGAGTTGATTTCGAAATCCACAGCCTTGGCAGATAGGTTCAATGTGTTTGACGCACGTTTGACAGAGCTACAAGGCAATGTGAATGGCCGAATCAAAGCTCAGGTATTGGAAGTTAACCAGCTAACCCTTGAAATTTCCGAACTGAACAAGCAGGTTGAACAGCTTGAACACCAAGGCCGCCCAGCGAATGACGCTCGTGACAAACGTGAAGGCGCGTTGCAAAAGCTATCCAGCCTGATCGAGGTTCGGTATTTTGAGAACAAACGAGGCACCCTTGAGGTCCAAATCCCAAATGGACAGGCATTGGTGCATGGACGGGATCGTTATGATCTCACCGCCATCAATAACGCTGAGCTCAAAGGGGATGTGCGCCTCGGTTTGAAAAGCCCCACAGGCGTAGAGGCCGATGTCACCGACATAGTCACCGGTGGTAGCATCCGTGAGTTGATTTTTCAAAGAGATACGAACCTACGAGAATACCAAAGTAACATCAATCAAATGGCCAAGGAACTAGCGTTTCAGGTCAACAGCATCCACGCAGGCGGGACCGGGATCAGTGCCTTGAAAAACCAAGACACCTCTGCTTATTCCTTGAATGCTGAGGCAACCACTCAACCGCTTCCTTATTTGGAAAACGGCTCCTTTGAAATCAAGGTGTTTGATAAGGACCAAAACCAGGATATGTTGGTCCATGTGGAAGTCGAAGCGGGCAAAGATACGGTTAAAAGTTTGATTGAGAAAATCAATCGAGCTGCAGGTGCTTACGAAGAAGACGCCGAGGGCAAAGAGACGCTCAAAAAAGAAAATCCTTTGTTGGCAAAACTCAACGATGACGGTTCTGTGAGCCTGACCGGCGGGATGGGGCATCAGTTTCATTATGCAGGCGACACCAGCAACAGTTTGGCCGTATTGGGGTTTAATACCTTTTTCCAAGCGTTAGGTGGTGCCGGGGATATCCGAGTGAATCAAGAGCTTGTTGATAACGAAATGAAGATTGCCGCAGGGTATGACCTAGTCCCTGGGGATAACCGTCTTGCGATGGAAATGGGAGATCTTCGGTTAAAAGGTGTGCTAGGCGAAAGTGGTGACTTGAGTATTGATGAGTTTTATAACAGCCAAATCACAGATATTGGGCTCAAAACTCAAGACAGCCAAAAGGGGTTATCGAACCATGATGAAATGCTTCAACAGTACGAAGCGTTGAGAGATTCGGTTTCAGCGGTCAACTTAGATGAGGAAATGGCGAACATGGTTAAATACCAACGGGCTTATGAGTCCAGTGCTAAATATATGGGCACGGTAGACCAGATGACCAATACCTTGATCAACATGTAAGGCAATTCGATGCGTGTAAATGACCAAACCAAATTCAACATGGTTCAGAAAAACCTGAACGCCAACGCCGAAGAGTTGCAAGACTTGATGGTCGGGCTTTCGAACGGGAAAAAGCTGAACAAGCCGAGTGACGATCCTGTGGGCGCCGCAAAGGTTCAAGATTTTCGGACCTCAATCAACCGATCAAAAAATCTGGAAAAAAACTTAAGCAGCGACAAGGTTTGGTTAAACTCTACTGAAGGTGCGGTTTCTCAAATATCTGAGACCATGATGAAGATCAAGGAGTCAGCCTTGAAAGGGGCGACCGACGGAGTGACCAAAGAAGAACGAATGGCGATTTCCAAGGAAGTGGAAATGATCACCGGAGAATTGGTTAAGTTAACCAATAAGCGTGAAGGAAAGCTGTTTGTATTTGCAGGGACAAAAACCTTCTCTGAGCCGCTCACTATGAACGACCGCCGACAGCCGGGGGAATTACATTTTGATGGTTTGCGGGCGAAATCAGAAGTAGCCTTTGCACCCATCAACCAGTCAAAGCCGCTGAACGATTTTTTGCCAGCTGCTACGGACGTAGAGAATCCTGATCTTCCACCGTTGCCACCGATCAGGCCGGGCATCTTAGAAATCATGGCGGAGCCCAAGCCTGTGTATGACGCAGATGGGAACTTGGTGGCTCCTACTGAAAATATCGACGAGGCCCCGGTTGCGGCTGAGGTGAAGCTTGACGCCGATGGTAACCCCATACCCGCCGAAGGGGAGCCTCAAGTAGACGCCGATGGAAACCCGATCGAGCCACAGCTAGATGCTGACGGTAACCCGATAGACTCTGCTGGACCACCTGAGCCGCCAGTACCTTTTGGGCCCAGGCCTGTCCGTGTTGCGGTTACCGGTCAGGAATCGGTGATTGAATTGGTGAAAAAAATCAATGATGGGTTCATTGAAGCGGGTAACTATAAGGAGGACCCAAACAGCCCTCTTGGTTATGAAACCAAATTATTTGCCCAGATTGGGGCTGACAACAAAATCTATTTAGACCCTGCAGCTGATCATACCCTGAAGTTTGGTCCAGATGAGACCGGCCTGATGAAGGCTGTTGGGTTTAAATTTCTAGGCCAAGCCCCCGGTACTCCAGCGATTGGAACAGCTGGGGACCAAGAGGGGGCCACGCATGTTGAGTCTTCTGTCCCCTATGAAGAGTTTGAACCTGTTTTTGATGGTTATTCGAAGAAACCGTATTTGGTCCGTGTGGCTGAACCGGGAACTTATGGGAATGCAAGGTATGTGGTTTCCGATGATGAAGGAAGGACCTGGAGTCCAAAACAAATACTGAACAAGACAAACGAAATTTTTAACCCAGAAGGGTCAGCGTCGGATCAAGTGAGGTTAAAATTCAACGTTCCAGGGAAGCCATACTTCATGGAAGGCCTTGAATTTCAGTTTAATGGGAATGAATTTGTTGAATATCATGGGAATGACGAGATTAAAAAAGTTCCTTTAGATAATGGTATTAAAGTTGCTTTAAACACGACTGCTAAAGAGTTACTCTGGGCCAAAGAAGGGGACCCAGAAACGGTCAATAGCTTCGAAGTCCTCAATCGTTTGATTGAGGCTTTGGAAGAGGACGACCAAGACACGGTGTCGAAAAGTATTGCCGAAATTGACACGGCGATGAACCAAGTCCTGAAAATTCGTGCAGAAATTGGTACCCGTGGCTTAGAGCTTGAGTCAAGTCAAGAACGACTGGCTCAAAATATTGATTATAAAGGGGCTGAAATGTCCGACATTGAGGACATGGACCTTGCGAAAGGTTCTATTGACCTTAATAAAGCAGAATTAAAACATAAAAGTGCATTGGAAGCATCATCTAGGCTGATACAGCCGAGTCTGGTCCAATTCTTGAAATGATCTTTTTAAAGAGATCAAACACTTGAGCTTGCCATGGAGGGCATATGCTGATCTTAACCAGGAAACTTGGTGAATCCATTACCATTGGTGATGAGATTAAAATTCAAGTCCTAGAGATCAAGGGAAAGCAGGTACGTTTAGGTATCGAAGCCCCCAAGAAGTACTCCATCCATAGGGAGGAGATTTACCAAAGAATCCAAGAGGAAAATAAGTTGGCAGCGGAGCAAAGCCCGTTGAGCTTGAAGTCCATCTCGGATATTTGGAAAAAGAAGAAAGATTGATTGTATTGGTCTTTATCAGCGGTTACTCCGCATTTTTACCCCTTTGACAGGGAAACTCCATTTTGAGGCACAAAATGAAATTTGAAACCACACGATTTGGTTCCATCGAAGTCAGGAATGAAGACGTTTTAATCTTTCCCGAAGGCCCGTTGGGCTTTCCTGAGGCTACTCGATTTACATTGATCGAAGAGGAAAAATCTCAGCCCTTCATGATGTTACAATCCTTAGATAACCCTACGCTAGCGTTCGTAGTGATTGATCCTTTGGTGGCACGTCCTGATTATCACTTCAATGTGACACCAAACGATTTGAAGATGATCAAAGCGGATGACACCGAGAGTCTTGTGGTCTATTGTATTGTTACAATGGCGCAGGATATCAGCAAAGTGACCGTGAATCTTCAGGGTCCATTGGTGATCAACCCAACCGAACGGATGGGCCATCAATATGTGTTGGTTGACTCTGATTACACCACTCGTGAGACGTTGATTTCCAGCCCCGTTGATTTGGATAGCAACAGTGTCCAGACGAATGTTGAACAACCACGTAGAAAAGTGGTTTAACCAGCTTTCGCTAGGGTACAGAGTGCAGTCCGGTGAATGGATTGGTCGCTTGAAAATTGTCGGATCATAAAAGGATTGACGATAGATCAAGTTTGGAACAAAATTAGTGGGTCATTTAACCTCACGAAACCAGATCAGGAAGAAAAATGGGTAAGATTTTTCAAAGTTACGCAGAATGTGTAGGGCGGACCCCTTTGGTCCAGCTGAACCGGCTTACTGAAGGCACTGATGTGACCATTTTAGCAAAGCTGGAGATGTTTAACCCTGGTGGTTCGGTGAAAGACCGGATTGGCCTAGCTATGATTGAAGCCGCAGAGGCAGAAGGATTGTTGGGACCAGATATCACCATTGTTGAGCCCACCAGTGGGAACACTGGAATCGCATTGGCCTGGCTTGCGGCAGCAAAGGGCTATCGTTTAATCTTAACTATGCCTGAAACAATGTCCTTAGAACGGCGAAAGCTGCTCAGCGCACTAGGTGCGGACTTGGTTTTGACTGAAGGTGCAAAGGGAATGAAAGGTGCCATTGAAAAGGCAAAAGAACTTTCCGAGCAAGGGGACCAGTATTTTATGCCCCAGCAGTTTAATAACCCCGCAAATCCAGCCATGCATCGAGCGACTACTGCTGTTGAAATCCTTGAAGATACCGAAGGTCAGGTTGACTATTTTGTCGCTGGTGTCGGTACGGGCGGGACGATCACAGGAGTTGGTGAAGTGCTCAAGCAAAAGGTGCCAAACGCAAAGTTGATCGCCATTGAACCAGAGAATTCCCCCGTGTTGTCAGGCGGAAACCCTGGGTTGCATAAAATCCAAGGGATTGGCGCAGGCTTTATACCTCAAGTCTTAAAGGCTGAGTTGATCGACGAAGTCCTGAAAGTTTCTGATGAAGACGCCGTTAAATACACCCGCCTTCTTGCCTCAAAGGAGGGTATTTTGGCCGGTATTTCATCTGGAGCCGCTGTTTGTGGTGCGATGCGCTTAGCAAGTCGCCCTGAGCTAGCTGGGAAACGAATTGTGGTGGTGTTACCGGATACGGGAGAACGTTATCTTTCAACCCCCTTGTTCGAAAGCTAAAACGCTAGAAACAAAAAAAGCCCTGCTGAAATTAACTCAGCAGGGCTTTTTTTGTCTTTAAATCAGGGAAAACGGCAATAATTACCTAGTTTAACCCGCCCTCTGCTTTTGGCTTTGTGCCCAGCAACTCCGCAATCTGCACGGCGTTTAAAGCAGCACCTTTATAAAGCTGATCAGCAACCACCCACAAACTAAGGCCATTTTCGCAGGAAATATCTTCCCGTATCCGGCCTACATAAGTATCAAATTTCCCACTGATTTCAGCAGGCACAGGATAACCACCTGGCTTGAGTTCGTTTTGTACCATAACCCCTGGGGCTGACTCCAATAGTGCCACTGCCTCGGCTGAAGTCAATTTGGATTCAGTTTCAATATTGATCGACTCGCTGTGAGACCGAAACACAGGAACCCGGACGCAGGTCGCTGTGACTCGCATCGAAGGGGCACTCATGATTTTTCTGGTTTCGAAGACCATCTTCATTTCTTCTTTGGTGTAACCATCATCCAAAAAGACATCAACCTGAGGAATCACGTTAAAAGCGATAGGGCAGGGGTAAATCTCATGTTTCAACGGCTCGCCAGCTGCGTAGGCTTTGGTTTGGTCTTTCAACTCTTCCAACGCCTTTGCTCCCGAGCCTGAAACCGCTTGATAGGTAGAAACCACGACTCGGTTGATCACCGCCGCTTGGTGAAGTGGATTTAAAGCCACAACCATCTGGATGGTGGTGCAGTTCGGGTTGGCGATCAATCCCTGGTGGGTGAACGCAGCCTCTGGATTCACTTCTGGGACAACCAAGGGAACGTGATCTTCCATCCTGAAAGCGGAGGAGTTATCAATCACCACGGCACCGGCTTTGACCGCCGATGGGACAAATTCCAAACTTCTTGAACCACCTGCAGAGAAAAATGCCACATCAATGCCCTCGAAAGAGTCGTGGGTGAGTTCCTCAACGGTGATTTTTTCACCTCGAAACAGAAGCATGGTTCCAGCTGAACGAGCAGAGGCCAGGAGCTTCAGGCTAGAAACCGGAAATTTACGGATTTCTAACAGTTCAATCAGTTCGGTTCCAACGGCGCCGGTTGCGCCTGCAATGGCAATCTTCATGGTTCGGTTGTCTTTTTAGGTTTCTTGAATTCCGTAAGGGATCTTGAGCCGCTAATCAAAGGTAAGCTGTTCCAATAAAATCTGAACTAGATAAGGCTGGTGGAGCTATAATCACATACCGGTATAGGTTATGATATGGCCGCCCAGTCTAAGGGCCTAAGACTCTTGCAGCGTGTTAATAGCCCTTATTTTCCACCTCAATAGAATCAATGGCAACTGTTATGTTGAGTTTTCCTTGAATGGCATTTTATAGTGGACCTATTTGTCCAGGTAGAATTGCACTTGAACGATCTTCGGGTGCCATGTCAGAGACAGGCTTCGACTGGGGGAGATGTTTGATCCAGATTCATATGATATTGACCTCGAAAAACTAGGTATTTCATCTGAGGGACTACAGACAATCCTAAAAACGAGTGAGCTTGGACATAGCAAAGGCTATAGAACAGTTTGAGCCTCAAGACATTATCTATCTGTTAAAAGAAACACAGGAAAACAATACTCTTTTTTTCTTTCGCAAACTTACACTCAGTGAGAAAACTGAAGACATTAAAAACATCAATGTTCTATACTGTCCATCAATGAGTGAAGAGCATGAAGCGACCAAGGTAAAGCTCTACCTAAAGAATGTAGATCTGGATTCCAATTTGGAAATTAAAAACATCCATAATCTATTTTCTTTGATCTACTTGAGCCTACAGGGCAAGACTTTGTTTTGCTCGGATGGATTTTACGATAGCCTCGAAAAATCCCTGAAAAATTCTTAACTGTGCTTCAAAGGTAAACGAATACCGATGAACCTCACCAGAAAAATCGACTATGAAATTGACCAGTGCCAAAGCCATCTTTATTCTGATTGTAGCAGTCTTGTTCTTTTTTGCCTGTTTCTTATATTTTCTTGGCGGAGAAAGTAAAGAAGAAATTGCCGTTTTTCACGATACTTTAGACCGGGCTGTCGCATTGATGGAAAAGGGTCAAGCCAGTGAGGCAGAGGAGGTTGTTGCGGGCATTGATAGCCTAGATGATGGAGTTCTTCACCGCCAAGAAATAATGGAATTCTGGATTTTGTCGGTTAAAAATGACCATCAAGGCATCATAAATAAGGTTAATGCCATTGAGCAAGAAGGTCGGAAATTGAGTTTCGGAATGCGGGCAAGTCGAGCCAACTCGTTGTTGCTATTGAATTTTACCAATGAGGCCAAACGGGATTATGAGAAACTAAAAACCATCCCTCCTATCGATTCCAATGATGGATTGTTCGCTATTTACCTGAGCATCGGCTTTAAAGATTTCGAAGCAGCGAACAAACGATGCATGATTTCCAAGGATTTTACCAACTTCCCTACACATTTACCTTGCGCAAGATTTGGCCAGGCACGGGCCCAAGTAGAAAGAGAGTTAGAGCAAGTTAAAGACCTAGATAGGTCGCCAGCGATTTACGAAAATTATCAAAAGTTAATGATCATTAAGGCTTGTTTGGGGGATTTAAGCGGGGCGCAAGAAGCCAGAATGCAGGCCAAAGAAAACAGGTCTATTTATACTGACTTGGCCATTGAGGCCAAGGAAACCTTGAGAATAATCCCCTTTATCTGTCCAAAGCAAATGATGAATATCAAATCCCTATTCCAGCTTTAAAACCCACTCATTAAAGGTTCATACAAGACCCTTTAAGCAAGGTAACCCATGAGTCAGTTTGTTTTCGTTAACGTTGTAATAAAAGAGTCATCAACGGAGCAGCCCCTGGCCGTGAAATTGAAGGCTGGGCTGCGAATTTGCAACTTCAATGGGGTGTCGAATATCTTCGTTAGTTCCATAAGTGGCCCGGCTGTTTTACTTGATATATCAAGAAAAAATGAAGCGTCGTAAAAAGTAGCGGTATCCCCGGAAGCAGCATAGAAACCACAACCTACTGGATTCCATACATGGGTTTGTTCCAAAGTCTCCCTTATGTTGCCATTGGTTAAATCAAATGTCGCCAGACTTCCTGTGATGACCAAGCTACATGAATTGTTTAATACGTATGTTCTTGCCCAGCTATAAGTCGTCAGGTCCAGCCAGATGGTCCTAGAATCCAATGTGAAATCTTTCCAATAAGCAATGCTTTGAGCTGTGTCCGTTTGACCAAGCGCTCCATAGTTTGGTTTTTGCCCTGTCGAGGCACAGATGGTAGAATCTACGGTATAAGTTCCAGTGTATAACTCAGTATCGACATAGCCAGCAGCAGACGATGCCCCACCAGAGCTAACGCCAGCCGTTTGATCCCCTTGGCCGCAACTCATGAAAAACAGCGCCAATATGAGTAGATGGCTCGGCTTCACCAATATTTTGCGCATGAGAACACCGTCGCTATTGTATTAGAATCGTATGGTTGACGCTTGAAAAAGGCTCTGCTTTGTACTTGCTTTACACCAATAGACCAGTTATCAACCTTCAATCTTAGATTTAAGCCAAAGATCAATGAGTTAGCGTTCGTCAAAAGTTCTTGGAGGTTAAGATTCGAGGCAAAAGTACGGGGTAATTCAGATCTATACTCACTGTAAACAGGTTCATGTTTGAACGTACTTGTCCCTATACCCAGGTCGAAAGTAAAGAAACTCAGCACCTCAAATTCCCAAGCATAAAGGACCCCAAGTCGTTCATAATAAGTCTTTGTCAGTATCTGATCATCTGAGACATTTTCGGGAGTTCCATTGTTATCGACTGCAGTGTTGGTTTCAATCGTGACCGTGCTTCGTGTCAGTGTCAGTTTGTCAAAAATTGGCAGATCAGGGTTTTTATAAGAAAATGCGCCATAGTCTCCTGGTCCTACTTTTTGGCTTGAATAAGCTCGTATGTTAGCGTTTTCTTCATCCGTGCCGGTCACCTGAAGGAAATTAAAGTCAACCGTACCAATATCTAGTTCGACAAACGAAAAAGACTCGGCAGCAAAGACGTAGCGGGGCAAAATAAAGTACCCGATAACACAAAGGAGGAAAACCGATTTTTGCATAAACGATTCTTGGATAAAAAAGGTTAGACAAAAGTTTATGCAAAAACAGCACTTCAAAAAGATAGACTAAGGTCACAAGAGGGGGGTTGAGCTATCTTTTCGGTGGCTTACAACGGGGCGGAGCGTTAGGCGTGGGTGATAAACTGACTCTCGGTTTGAGTTGTTATTAGGCTCAACCTGACGATGGATTTACTTTTTTTAGCCTAAGCACAGGCTATGTATCTGTCATGCTATAACATCTACGAGAATGCAGTAACAAGAAACGAAATTTTTTGAGAGTGTTGACCGTTTCTTGAGCCAAAACTTTCTCCTCAACTGAGGCATTGGCTGGTTTTACTCGATAGGCTGAGCTAGGGATACTTCGCTCATATTGATGTTTAACGAAGATAGTTTTTTAAGCCGTAGTTCTATATTTTCTTGCTAGCGGGACCCCCAGTGGCTAATATCATCCGCTCAGCACCTAAGAATCGCTTTTGGTTGCTGTATTGCTAGAAAGTAGGGTTTCATTTAAGATGATTTTATTTTCCTCGACGTTAGTTAGGGTATACTTTACCTGCATTTCAACTGTCACATCTACCGCCCAAGAGGGTTGATCTACTTCTACGATATGCACCTCTAGCTTATATTCCCCATGATCCGATAACAGCGCTACCCCGGCTGAGCTCCGTTCTAAAGCATCTTTATACGAAGAATTACTAATCCTTGGCATCCCATTTAGGCTTGTTTCATTGCCCCCTGAAACCTCTGATACAGAAATATTGCTCTTTAAGGAATGATCATAGTTGAGCGGATTCGTGGTGGTATATATCATGTTTATGGACTCTATACCTATGGAATACCCACCAGTGCAACTAGATAATCATGATAAGATCGCTCTGCATAAAAGCAGTTTAAAATTCCTCATCTTATTCCTGTGATCTGTATTTTAAAGCAAAATGACATGATGATCACTCCAATTAACTTTTTATCCAAAATCCCCACCCCATTTACCCACTGAGTGTACTTAGAACCCCGGCCCAGCGCAACGAAAAGAAACGTTCACAACACCGCTCCGAACACAAACTAAGAACAGATTTTTGTTCGAAAACAGAGTTGTTTATTTCGATGTATGTTGAGGCGATGCTCGCCCAGTATTAGGGGGTGCGGTGTTTGTCTAATCTATATTGGTGCCCACCTTGGTATAAAAGGAGGCTGTAAAGCGCAGTTTGCAATGATGTTGAAATTGGTGGCGAATTTTTTCTTTAGTTGAATGAGCTATCTTACATTCTTTGGATGAAATACAATATAGGATGGAAAAATCCTGATCTACACCATTGCTGGAATCAAGGTGAAGCCAGCAATTCCACCTTTCTCGACCCTGATCTCAAAGAAAACCATGAGAAAATCACTTCTGTTATTGTTGGTGAGTGCAATGTTTATGAGTCCAGCCTTTGCTGACTCGTTAAAGAAAAAAGCATTGGCCCAATTTAAACCTTTGCCAGCTGTCACTAAAATTTCTAAAGCACAGCGGCCAATGGTTAAATTGGGGCGAATGTTGTTCTTTGAGCCCAGGCTTTCCAAAAGCCAGTTGATCAGTTGTAACTCTTGCCACAATTTATCAACCGGTGGAGTGGACTTGCAGGAAACTTCAACCGGTCACCTTTGGCAGAAAGGGCCAAGAAACGCCCCCACGGTGTTGAACTCTGGCCTCCAGATCGCACAGTTTTGGGACGGTCGAAGCCCGAACCTACAAGACCAAGCGAAAGGTCCGGTTCAAGCCGGTGTTGAAATGGCTAACACCCCAGAGCGTGTGGTGGAAACTTTGACCCATATTCCGGGATATGCGAAGGCATTTAAGAGAGCTTTCCCTAAAGACAAGAACCCCATCACCTTTGATCACATGGCGACTGCTATTGCAGCGTTTGAAGCGACTTTAACCACGCCAGGGTCTAAGTTTGACCGGTACTTGGCTGGCAAAGTGAGGCTGTCTAAAACAGAACGTATGGGGTTAAGTTTGTTCATGGATAAAGGCTGTGCAGCTTGTCACGGTGGGCAAAATATCGGTGGAGCTTCTTATCAAGTCTTTGGCGTAGTCAACGCTCCGTCAGAATCAATTCGACCGAAAGGCGATATTGGCCGAGAAAAAGTGACTGGCAAAAAGTCGGATCGATATAGTTTTAAAGTCCCAACACTGCGGAACATCGCATTGACTGGCCCCTATTTTCACTCCGGGAAAGTTCATGGCCTGGGCGAAGCGGTTCAGGTGATGGGGCATACCCAACTAGGAGTAGACTTTAGTGAGAAGGAAACCCGTTCTATGGTGGCCTTTTTAAAGACCCTGACTGGGAAACAACCTAAGGTTCCTCACCCAGTGTTGCCTCCATCGGTGGCATCAACCCCTCAGCCTATCCTCGATTAACAGTCTAATCAAGCCCCAGGTCATTGGGGTTTGGTTAACCCAACTCCCTTGGTTCAGGCAGCGCTTTCTTAGCGACCGCCCCTAGGTTTGACAACTTTTGCGCTTGTCCCACCAGGTTCCCAGACCCGCTGTAGAGCCGTTTGGTCGCTTGTTGGTGGGACAACTGGGCCTTGTCTAGGTTCTTCCCGACTTCAGCCATTGATTCCATAAAGGAATTAAATTTATCTAATAATTTGCCTGCCTGTGAGGCAATTTCTTTGGCATTTTGGCTTTGGGCCTCGGTGCGCCACAGGTTGTTGATGGTCCGTAAGGTGATCAACAACGTCGAAGGGCTGGTGAGTAGGATGTTTTGATCATAAGCGAGTTTGAACAGCCCAGGGTCCTTATCATGGGCCAACAAAAAGGCTGATTCTAAAGGGATGAACATCAACACAAAGTCCAGCGTTTTGATGTTCTTTATATTTTGGTAGTTTTTGCCGCTGAGCCCTTTAATATGGGCTTTGATCGACGTCAGGTGGTCTTTGATCGCCTGCTGCCGCTCGTCTTCGGCTTCTGTGCTGGTATACCTCTCATAGGCTGTTAAAGACACCTTAGCATCTAGAACCAAGTCTCGGCCTTCTGGTAGGTGAATGATGGCGTCAGGCCGGGCTATACCCCCTTCTGCGCTTTCTAAGCTCACTTGCAGTTCGTACTCTCGACCTTTGGTCAGCCCAGAGGTTTCTAAGACCTTTTCCAAAATCATCTCCCCCCAATCCCCTTGGGTCTTGGATTGCCCTTTCAAGGCTTGGGTCAGGTTCAGTGCTTCCTGCGCTAGCCGGAGGTTCAGGTCTTTCAACTGCACGATCTCCGACTTCAACGCCACCCGGTCACGGGTTTCAGAGTCATAGGTTTGCTCGACCTTGGTTTTAAACTCCCCAATCTGTTGTTTGAGTGGGTTGAACAATCCCTTTAAATCGTCTTGGTGTTGCTCTGAAAGCTTTTTTCCTTTTTCTTCAAAAATTCGGTTCGCTAGGTTTTCAAATTCTTGGGTTAGCTTGGCCTTGATTTCTTTGAATTCAACCAGCTTTTCTTGATGGCTTTGCTCTTCTTGTGCTCGTCTGGTTTCTGTTTGCACCAGTCGATTGTCCAAGTCATGGGCTTGTTGTTGTGCTCGTTGGTAAAGCTCTTCGAGCTCTTGGTTTTTCGCTTCAGCCCGCTCTAAACTTGATTTGATTTCTATGGACTGCGCACCTAACGCAGCCTTTTCCTCTTTCAGGACAACTTGTTCTGCCTGGGAGTTCTTTAAAATCGATTCTTGTTGATCAAAGGAGGCCCTTAAAACCTGGATATCCAACTTAGATTGTTGCGCTTGGGCGACAGAGAGAGCGTTCGCACCAAGCTGGCGGGTATAGAAAAACAGCAGGGTCAATAAGGCCGCTCCAAGCAGAGCGATGATCAGGATCAATAAGTCAGGGTTCATTTGTGTTACTTTTTTGGAAAAATGGATTCCCACTCAGGGGGAAAGCAGGGCCGGTTGTTTGCCTTGAGGCAAGTCCCGATGATTTTTGCGTTTAAGATCAATTTTCCTGAGCTATGGGTGATGGTTTGATGGAAGCAAAACCGCACCTTGGATTCTCGCTCTAAGGAGACGGATACATCAAACTGATCCCCAGAATGCAGGGTTTGTTTGTAGTCGATTTCTGCACGAACCACCACCAACCGCAACCCTTGGTTGTGCATAGCGGCAAAGTCGATCCCGATGGATTTTAAAAATTCATGCCGAGCATGTTCAAGGTACCCTTGATACACCCCATTATTCACCATTCCCAGGAGGTCCAATTCATAGTCACGGACTTGGAAGGCGTGGGTGTAAGGCTTTGTCAGGTCTGGTTGGAGGTCCATTTGTCCTTATGATCGATTGTTGATAGACTCGGTTAAGTTAACTTAGAACCTAGAGGCATGGCAAGCGATGCAGGCAGGCTTAGAAAAATTAATCGATCATTGGGGGCACCGGAAATACGGGGGCAAGCTTGTTTATCAGACAAGTGACGAATGGGGCGAAATCCAAGTCGTCGATCGGAATCAAGAGAGAAGCCTTCACTTTGGCCGCCCTGAAAAACAATCCGCCATGATCACCGCCGAACCCACTCGGTTGATCTTAGACTACACCAAAGCGATGCTTGCAGGGTTTGCCTTGTTGGACGAACCCCCGAAACGAATCCTTTGTATCGGTTTGGGAGGCGGGTCACTACCTCGCTTCCTGTGGCACCAGTTCCCAGAAGCAACCATCGATGTGGTGGAGTTGCGGGCCGAGGTGGTGGACGTAGCGACCGAATTTTTTGCCCTTCCGAAAGACCAGCGGTTGAATATATACATTGCCGACTGCAAAGATTATCTAAAGCAATGCACTGCTGTGACTTACGATTTAATTTTGGTGGACGCCTTTTCGAAAGAAGGGGTTGCGGAGTCGGTGCAAGGTTTTCCTTTCTTCAGAAGGCTCAGCGCTATCTTAGCACCAGACGGGTTGATTGCGTTTAACTACTGGACCGAGCCCCAGTCGATGTACCAAGTGAATCACTATTACCTCGGTGCGACCTTTGGTAATCGTCTGATGACCGTAGATATCCCGGACCGAACGAACCGTATTCTCTTTGCTTTAGGACCGGATTTGGAGCAGAAAACAGCTGGGATACGGGCCGGCTTGGCCCATCAATGGGAACAACAATTCAAACTCAATTTGCCCTTTTGGGCAGCTCTCCTCCAGTAAATGGCAATCCTATGAATCAGACCGACCAACTTTTGGCCTTTTTACAAAACTCCCCTTCTCCGTTCCACGGGGCTGGTGAGGCGATCAAGATTTTGTCTCAAGCAGGGTATGCTGAACTCAAGGAAGGGGAAGCTTGGCCAGAAAACTTGACCGGGAAATATTGGGTCACCCGCAACGATTCCAGCTTGATTGCCTTTCACCTAACAGAGCAATTAGATGAGCTAGGTTTGAGGCTGATTGGGGCGCACACCGATAGCCCTTGTTTGAAAGTAAAACCCTTAGCTGACGAACAAAAACAAGGCCATTGGACCTTGGGGATTGAACCCTACGGCGGTGTATTGTTGGCGACTTGGTTCGATCGGGATTTGTCTTTGGCAGGACGTGTCAGCTGGTTGGATGATCAAGGAAACCTGCAAAACACCTTGGTTAACCTCGAAAAACCGGTGGCCGTGATCCCCTCGTTAGCGATTCATTTACGGCGAAACGCCAATGATGGTTGGAAAATCAACCCTCAAAAAGAGTTGAACCCGATTCTATCGCTGCCAGGGGTTGAAGGCGACCTCAGGGCATACTTGAAGCAACACTGCCTGGGTGGGGTGGGAACCGTCTTGGACTATGACCTGTTTTTTTATCCCACTGAAGCTCCGCAATTGATCGGCGTAAACCAAGAGATGATCGCCAGCGCAAGGCTGGATAACTTGCTCAGCTGTTTTGCTGCGACCCAATCCCTCAGCACACACCAAGGACCGGTGAGTGCCATGATGGTGTTGAACGACCATGAAGAAGTGGGCAGTCGGACTTCAGCCGGTGCAGCGGGGAACTTTTTGGAATCTGTGTTGGACCGTATTTGCCAAGACCGCCCCCAAAAAGCTCAATTGCTAAGCCGGTCAAGCTTGTTGTCGGTGGACAATGCCCATGCGGTTCACCCGAATTATGCGGATCAACATGACCCGAAAAATGCACCGCTCCTAGGCGCAGGTCCAGTGATCAAAAGCAACGCCAGTCAAAGTTATATCACTGATTCGGTTTCTTCCGCCCGGTTCCAGAAGATTTGCCAATCTCGCTCTATACCCTACCAACACTTCGCCACCCGTGCGGATTTACGGTGTGGTTCGACGATTGGGCCGTTAACGGTGCAGCGGATTGGGATCAGTGGGCTGGATATTGGGGTGCCCACACTAGGGATGCACTCCATCAGGGAGTTAATGGCCCAAAAAGATTTAGGCTATTTGATCGAAGCGATGAACGGTTGGTTAGAAGAAACCTAAAGGGATGTTCTGGTGGTTTTGCGAAGCTCCCGGTGTCCAGGACACCGGAGGCCGCACTTAAAGACAAAGGCTGTTAACCTTTTGGTATCGACGCTGCGCTCAGGATAGGTTTCCTGGCCGCTAAAACCTCGTCCACTCGACCCACAGGTACAGCAGACGGGAATTGTTGCAACGTGGACGCCTCAAGCTTAGATAGCTTGATCAAGGTGTCTGCAAAGTGGTCCAAGGTTTGTTTGGACTCTGTTTCTGTCGGCTCGATCAACATGGCCCCAGACACAACCAATGGGAAATAGATGGTTGGAGGGTGAAACCCATTTTCTATCAGCCCTTTGGCCAGATCCATGGTGGTGATGTGGGCGTCCTGTTGCTTTTTATCAGTCAACAACACTTCATGCATGGGTCGTTGCTCTGGGAAGGGGACATCAAATTCGTCCTGCAACAGAGCCAACAAGTAGTTTGCGTTGGTCACCGCCGAACAAGTCATCTCTTTGAGCCCCGAGGCCCCCAGCGTTTTGATGTACGCCCAGGCTCGGATCAACACGCCGACATTACCGTAGAAGCTACGGACCTTACCGATCGATTTTTCTGGGCTGTGGTCTAGGATGATTTTCCCGCCTTGGTCACGCAATATAGGTGTAGGTAGGTAGGGAACTAAAATCGATTTGACCCCCACAGGACCGGCACCAGGTCCACCGCCACCATGGGGGGTGGAAAAGGTCTTGTGGGTGTTGAAATGCAAGACATCTGCACCCATATCCCCAGGCCGAGTGATGCCGACCAAGGCATTCATGTTGGCTCCATCCAGGTACACCAGCCCGCCTCGTTGATGGACTAAATCACAAACTTCGACAATCTGGGTTTCAAACAAACCGCAGGTGTTGGGGTTGGTGATCATGATCCCGGCGACGGTATCGTCCATCGCTTTGTCTAAGGCTCCGAGGTCAATCAACCCATTTCCCCCTGAAACCAAGGTAACCGGCTCAAAGTTGCAAATTGCAGCGCTAGAGGGGTTGGTTCCATGAGCCGAATCAGGGATTAAAATCTTGGTTCGTTTTACATCACCACGGTCCTGGTGATAGGCCCTGATCAGCATCAGCCCCAGCATTTCGCCATGGCTGCCTGCTGCTGGTTGTAACGATACAGCGTCCATACCGCTGATTTCTGCTAGATCTTGCTCAAGCTCGTACAGCAACTGTTTGATCCCTTGGTTGCACCCTGGTGGAGCGTAAGGGTGTGCCGAAGCAAAGCCCTCGATCGCCGCTGCGGTTTCATGAAACTTTGGGTTATATTTCATGGTGCAGGAGCCCAAAGGGTAAAACCCGCCGTCTAAGGAAAAGTTCCATTGAGAAAGCCGGGTGAAGTGTCTGACCACCTCCGGTTCACTTAGGTTCGGCAGCCCGATTTTTCCACGGACCCATGAGGGGTCCAGTAAAGGAGACTCTGGTAGGTCTATCTCAGTTTCTGGGAGCTCAACCCCCCGGTTCTTGCTGTCTGGGTATTCAAAGATCAAGGATTCTTCAAACCCTAACCCTGGCTTGCTTGCAGTCATGCTAATTCCCCTAACTTTGATACCAAAAGGTCAATTTCTTCTTTGCTGTTGGTTTCTGTGAAACAGACCAATAACCCGCCTTCGTCTGATTGATCAAAACGGGAGAGGTCAACCCCGGCTAAGATCCCTTCCTGCATCAGTTTATCGATCCACAGGGTGGCGTTGCAGGGCAGGTCCAAAACAAATTCGTTATACACCGAGCCGGTAAACCGGCGTTTGATCCGAGTCTTTTCACTGATTTGTGTGGCGGCGTAGTCTGCCAACCCAAGGTTCAGCTCGGCGAGCTCACGAATCCCTTGTTCCCCTAATAAAGAGAGGTATATGGTCACCCACAGGGCGCAATGGGCTTGATTGCTACAAATGTTGCTGGTCGCTTTTTCCCGGCGGATGTGCTGCTCACGGGTCGATAAGGTCAGGCAAAAAGCTCGCTTTCCATGAGTATCTTCACTCAACCCGACTAACCGACCGGGCATTTTTCTTAAATAGGCATTTTTGCACGCAAAGACACCTAAGTTAGGTCCACCATAAGACAAGGGCAGCCCTAAGGACTGGGCTTCACCGACAAAAATATCAGCCCCAAAGTCCCCTGGAGGTTTGAGCAAACCCAAAGCAGACAGATCGCTCATCACGCTAATATTGAGTGTTTTGCTTCCTTCGAGGGCCTGTTGGTGTTTCGCTTGATCCTCGATCACCCCAAAAAAATTGATCACCTGCAAGATCGAACAGAGACTGTCGCTGTCTAGCAGGTTTGCCAAGGCTTCTAGGTCGGTCTGGCCCGACGGGGTCACAGGTACTTGGACCAACTGTAGGTCCCCTGGAGCCAAGTAGGTTTTTAATACTTCAAGGTATTCAGGGTGCAAACCGGCGGAAACCAAAACCTTTTTTGCTTTAGGCCGAATCCTGCTTGCCATCATCACCGCTTCCGCAACCCCTGAGGCCGCTTCATACATAGAGGCATTCGCTACATCCATCCCGGTCAGCAGGGTCAGTAACGATTGAAACTCGAACATCGCCTGTAAGCTGCCTTGGCTGATTTCAGGCTGATAAGGGGTATAGGCAGTCAAGAACTCAGCCCGAGAGGCCAAGGCCCCAACGGCAGCGGGGATAAACCGGCGATAGACTCCTCCACCTAAAAAGCTTGAATGGCCCACCGGGTAACTAGACGCCTTTTCTTTCAGTTCCTTCAATAAAGAAAACTCTGAACGAGGAGCCGAGATATCCAGGGGCCTGTCAAGCTGGATGGACTTAGGGATTGAAGTGAACAGGTCACTGACCTGATCCACCCCAATTTTGTTTAACATCGCCTGGTTCGTATCCTGGTCGTTTGGGAAGTAGCGCATCAATCTATCCCGCAGCGCAGAACGCTTGATATTCTTCAGCGTTCATCAAAGACGCTTCCGAAATATCAGCTGGTTCAATTTGAATTTTAGTGATCCAGCCTTCTTCGTATGGAGAGGTATTGATTAATTCCGGCTCTTCCTCTAAATCCTTATTAACAGATACTATTTCTCCTGAAAGAGGGAAAAATATTTCTGAAACTGCCTTGACCGATTCGATGTTACCAACAACTTCATTGGCCTCGATGAGGGTCCCTTCTTCAGGAAGCTCCACAAAGACAACATCCCCAAGCTTATCTTGAGCGAAATCTGTGATACCTAAGGTTGCTTGATTGCCTTCAATCAAGATCCATTCGTGTTCTTCTGTGTAATTTAGTTCCGCCCTAACTTCCATCGAGACTCCTAATTTGGGTTCAGTACAGGGTGTAATTTTGCAGGTAGATCGAACAAAAAATCAAGGGGTTTTTAACCCTTACGGGCGGTTTTAATGAATGCCCCTCGAATCACCTTCGCTTTGATCACTCGCTTTCGAATCCTAACCCCAATGATATTGCCTTCAGCGTTATATTTCATTGGGACGTAACCCATACCGATCCCTTGCCCAGTGACCGGCGATAAGCTGCCGCTGGCAATGGTACCAATTTGCTCCCCGGTCTCAATATCTTCTAAGGGGTATTCTGCCCGGGGTATCCCTTTTTCTTGTAAAACAAACCGGGTTAACTTTTCGTCCAACCCTGCCTCTTTGGCGTCTAGTAAGGCTTGTTTACCAACGAAATCCTGGGGTTTTTGGGGCTTCAAAAAAAAGTTGACCCCTGCACAAGCGACTTGGTGTTTGTCGTCCAACTCATGTCCATAAAGCGGGAAAGCGACTTCTAAGCGGAGGGTATCCCGTGCCCCGAGCCCAACAGGGCTGATCTTGCCATCGCCGAGAGCGATCAATTTTTCCCAGAGCCACAGGGTGTCTTTGGCATCAATGAAGATTTCGAACCCATCTTCCCCGGTGTAGCCCATCCGTGCTAACATCAAGGATTTGCCTTCGACTTCATCGTTTTCAAACCACCAATATTTGATGTGGGACAAATCTCGACCAACCAACTTTTCAACAATAGCCACAGCGTCTGGGCCCTGTAGGGCGACTTGGCCGGTTTGGTCGCTGGTGTTGGTTAAGGTCACCTCTCCATAGAGATGCTCCCCGATCCACTGGTGGTCTTTTTCGATGTTCGCTGCATTGACACAAAGCATATATTTTTCAGGTCCAATGCGGTAGACCGAAAGATCGTCCACACAGGTGCCATTGTCGTACATCATCGGGGAGTACCTGACCTGACCAATCTCCATACCGTCGAAATCGTTGGGCAGCAAACGTTGGATTGTCTCTAGGGCATCTTTGCCCTCTAAAAACAATTCCCCCATGTGGCTGACATCAAACAGCCCGGCCTGGTTGCGGCAGGCCATGTGCTCGGCTATGATCCCTTGGTATTGTATAGGCATTTCCCAGCCGAGAAAATCGACCATTCGGCCGCCATTGTCGTGGTGCCACTGATTCAAAGGTGTTGTTTTCAATGAGTTCCCTGGTTGTAAATGGGTCCGTTTATGTTTAGACTGAGGTCAATCAGCCCTCTAAATCTATCGTGAGAGTCTAAATGAGCGAGCTTTTTATTGATGCCACCCACGCCGGGGTTGCCGGCGACATGCTGTTATCTGCTTTGGTTTCTTTGGGGGCGGACCCGCAAAAAATTGAAAGTGCATTGGCCCCATTGTCTGCCACTGTTCCTATCCAATTGAGCTTTCAAAAGGTCAACCGTGCCGGAGTTTCAGCGCTTCATTTTGCCTTGAAGGAGCCTTTTCCTGAGTTTAAACACCATAACTATGGGCATTTAAAAAAACTCTTTTCTTCGTTAAGCCTGTCCCCTAAAACGGAGGCCTTGGCCTTGGAAATTTTACGGGTCATCGGGGAAGCGGAAGCCAAAATCCACCATATCCCCTTAGAGAAAGTTCATTTCCACGAAGTGGGTGCCATTGATTCGGTGGTTGATATTCTTGGGGTTTCTTTAGCCCTTGAGCAAATCAACCCAAAGCGCATCACCTGTTCCACCATCACCCTAGGGTTTGGCTCTGTGCATTGTAGCCACGGGCTTTACCCAGTACCTGCCCCCGCAACCCTAGAGATCTTGGAAGGGCTGTCTATCGGCTCTGGGCCTCAACCTTATGAGATGACCACCCCAACGGGGGCGGCGATCCTCAAGGTGATTTGTGAGCAGACCGGGGCCGTTCTTCCTGAAATGGTCCTGACAAAAATCGGGTATGGAGCCGGGACAAGGGACATCAAAAACCACCCAAACGTGCTGCGGATGATGTTAGGAGAAGTCAACGAACCAAAGGTTTAGTTTTCTTCCTGCATCCATTGGGCTAATTCCTTCGCATGGTAGGTCAAGATGATCTTGGCCCCTGCTCGTTTGAAGCAAATCATGGCCTCTTCAACCGCCTTACGATAATCCAGCCATCCCATGTGTGCTGCCGCCTTGAGCATGGCGTATTCCCCAGAAACATTATAAACCGCAACAGGCACAGAGCTAGACTCCGATAAGGCACGTACCACATCGAGGTAGGGCATCCCCGGCTTCACCATCACGATGTCAGCGCCTTCAGCGAGGTCTAACTCAAGCTCTCGGATCGCTTCGTTGACGTTTGCTGGGTCCATCTGATAAGTTTTTTTGTCCCCTTTTTTAGGCTTTGAGTCCAATGCCTCTCGGAAAGGTCCATAATAGGCTGAAGCATACTTGGCCGTATAGGCCATGATCCCAACATCTGGAAATCCAGCCTCGTCTAGAGCCAAACGAATCGCACCAACCCGTCCATCCATCATATCGCTAGGTGCGATGATATCGGCTCCGGCTTTGGCTTGGGAAACCGCTTGGGTGCAGAGGATTTCTAAGGTTTCATCGTTCAAGATCAAACCCTCATCAGACACCAAACCATCATGACCATCTGAACTGTAAGGGTCCATCGCTACATCAGTGATGATACACAGCCCAGGAACGGCTTGTTTGATTTGGGTCAGGCTCCGGTGATAGAGTCCTTCCAAATTCGCTGATTCAGTGGCGAGCTTGTCTTTCTTGCTCTCGTCTAAAGCTGGGAACAAAACAATCGCCCGAATCCCGAGGTCATAGAGCTCTTGGCATTCTGCGATCAGCAGGTCCAAAGAATACCGAAAGACCCCAGGCATAGAGGAAACTTCGGTTTTTTGCTGCTCACCAGCGATCACAAATAAAGGCATCACCAAATCAGTGACACTGAGGCTGTTTTCTCGCACCAAGTCCCGGATTGCAGGACTGACACGGTTACGTCTTGGGCGTATGAAGGGTATCATGTTGTTTACGAGAGGTGAGAGTATCCTTTGATAGCACGATCGAGGGCTTTCGCCATCTGTCGGCCAGAGAAAATAGCCCGAACAACCAGTGACTGACCTGTCGCCATGTCTCCTGCTGCATAGATAGTCGGGATATTGGTTTGGTAGTCTTCCGTTTTTACGTTACCACGGCCGTCCAGCTCGATACCCAAATTTTCCAGCAACCCTTCTTTCACAGGATGGACAAAGCCCATTGCCAGAAGAACTAAGTCAGCTTGAATTTCGACTTCAGAACCCTCTTTTTCCGTCATTTCCCAACGACCAGAACTGTCGGCTACCCAAGTTACTTCGGCGCACAACAAACCAGTGACCTTAGACTCACCTAATAATTTTTTGGTGGTGGTAGAAAACAGTCTGGTGCAGCCCTCTTCCTGAGAAGATGAGGTCTGGAATACCCGTGGGTATTCCGGCCAAGGGTTGTTGCCTGCTCGCTCTTTTGGCGGTTCAGGCAGGATCTCAATCTGAGTGACCGAAGCTGCGCCTTGGCGGATGGATGTCCCAACACAGTCAGAGCCGGTATCACCACCACCGATCACCACAACATGCTTGCCAGTCGCCAGAATATCTTCTCCCTGAACGTCCAGGTTTTCAACTCGCCTGTTTTGCTGGGTCAAAAAGTCCATTGCAAAGTGGACACCTTGCAAGTCATTTTTAGGGATCGATAAATCCCGTGGCTTCTCAGAGCCTCCCGTCAGACCGACGTAATCAAAGTCCTCTTGCAACTGAGCAACTGAAAAGTTGACCCCAACATGTGCGTTGGTTTTAAAGATGATGCCTTGGCTACGCATGATATCAATCCGGCGCTCGACAATCGTTTTTTCCAACTTGAAGCTAGGGATGCCTAACCTCAGCAAACCTCCAATCACTTCGTTTTTTTCAAAAACAGTCACTTCGTGGCCAGCTAGGTTAAGTTGCTGGGCCGCAGCAAGTCCCGCAGGACCAGAGCCAACAATAGCAATTTTTACCCCTGTTGAAGGAACCGGGGTGTTTGGTTTTACCCAGCCTTCCTCAAAGGCCTTTTCGACAATCGCCAATTCGATCTGCTTGATCGAAATCGAATCGTCTACCAAACCAGCGCAACAAGCTGGCTCACAAGGAGCGGGGCACACCCGTCCTGTGAATTCCGGAAAATTATTGGTGGACTGTAGGGTGCCGTATGCATTTCGCCACTGTCCCTGATAGATGTATTCGTTGAATTCAGGGATCAGGTTTTGTACTGGACAGCCAGAGTTACAAAAGGGAACACCACAGTCCATACAGCGAGCTGCTTGTGTGGTGAGCCTTCTTGAGGTCAAAGGTGTTTCGAAAGCATCATAATGTTGAATGCGTTCGCTGACCGGTTGTTTTTTAGGGTTTTCTCGTGCAAATTCCAGAAAGCCAGTTGGTTTTCCCATGTTTTGTTCCTTAACTTACTTTAGTGTTGCTTTTTGCGGCCAAAATCTTGCGATACTCCAATGGAATCACCATCACAAAATCTTCGAGGTTTTTCTTCCAATTTTCCAACAGTTTAGTTGCTCTTTTACTGCCTGTCATTTCCAGGTGACGCTCAACCATTGCCTTCAAAAGGGCAGCATATTGAGGGTCAGTGACTTTTTCGATGTCAACCATCGTGAGGTTACATCGCTTTTTAAAGTTTTGATGTTGATCGTAAACAAAGGCTATCCCTCCGCTCATTCCAGCGGCAAAGTTTTTGCCCGTTTCGCCGAGCACTGCCACAACGCCACCGGTCATATATTCACAGCAATGGTCACCAACACCTTCCACGACTGTGGTCGCACCGGAGTTACGAACAGCAAACCGTTCACCGGCCTTGCCATTGAAATAGGCTTCACCGGCGGTAGCGCCATAGAGTAAGGTGTTACCAGCGATCATGTTGGTTGTGGCTTTCCACTTTGCGCCGTTAGGTATGGAAATGATGATTTTCCCACCAGACAATCCCTTGCCCACATAATCGTTCCCATCACCCTTGAGGTTTAAGGTCAATCCTTTGGGGATGAAAGCACCAAAGGATTGTCCAGCTGTACCAAAGAAATCAATGGTGATGGTGTCCTCTGGGAGGCCATCAGCACCGAAGTTTCTGGTGATCTGCGAACCAAGCATAGTTGTGGCGGTACGGTTTCGATTACGAATGAGCATGTCAAAACGGACTTTTTCCTTTCGCTCTAAGGCCGGCTTGCATCGTTTGATCAACTCGACATCTAAGACCTCTTCTAAGTTCTTAGGTGGCTTACTTACAGAACGATAGACCCCTTCTCGACCCACTCTTTTTTCAAAAAGTCGGCTAAAATCCAGACCTTTGGCCTTCCAATGGTTGATTGCCTCTTTGGTTTTGATCCGGTCAACCTGACCAACCATCTCGTCAAAGGATTTATAACCCAATGCCGCCATGTATTCTCGGGTTTCTCGGGCAACAAACTTAAAAAAGTTGATCACATGTTCTGGCTTCCCTTGGAATTTTTTCCGTAGCTCTTCATCCTGCGTTGCTACGCCGACAGGGCAAGTGTTCAGATGGCATTTACGCATCATGATACAGCCTAAAATTACTAGAGTGCTGGTGGCAAAACCAAACTCTTCCGCACCCAATAAAGCGGCGATCACAACGTCTCGGCCTGTTTTTAGCTGGCCATCGGCCTGCACTCGGATTTGGCCTCGAAGGTTATTGGCCACCAAGGTTTGCTGGGTTTCTGCCAAACCAATTTCCCAAGGTAATCCAGCGTGTTTGATCGATGTTGCTGGGCTTGCTCCTGTCCCGCCATCGTGGCCTGAGATCGTTACGCTGTCAGCGAGAGCTTTCGATACCCCTGCAGCAACAGTTCCAACACCGGTTTCTGAAACCAGTTTAACATTGATATCAGCTTTATCGTTGGCGTTTTTTAAGTCAAAAATAAGCTGCGCTAAGTCTTCAATGGAGTAGATATCATGATGAGGTGGCGGGCTGATCAAAGTCACACCAGGGATGGTGTGACGGATCTTGCCAATGTACTCATCAACTTTAAACCCAGGTAACTGCCCACCTTCGCCGGGCTTCGCGCCTTGAGCAACTTTGATTTGTATCTCATCAGCGTTGGTTAGGTAGTGGCTGGTGACCCCAAACCGCCCTGAAGCGACCTGTTTAATTTTACTTCTTCTTGACCTTCCATCAGCGTCCGGGGTGAACCGTTCAGGGTCCTCACCGCCTTCACCAGAGTTAGACCGACCTCCAATTTCGTTCATGGCAATCGCCAAGGACTCATGGGCCTCTCTAGAAATCGAACCAATGGACATCGCCCCGGTCACAAACCGAGCGTAAATGGATTCCTCAGATTCGACTTGATCCATGGGGATTGAAGTCTCGGTGTTGATATCTAACTCGAATAAGTGCCGGATAGATTGAGGGTGAGCTTCAAAATCCACATGCTTGGTGAACTGTTTAAACAGTTCATATTCCCCTAGGGTGGTGGACTGCTGGAGCATGGTGATGGTCGTCGGGTTGTATCCATGATACTCACCTTGTTCACGCCAAGCATATTCGCCGGATGTCATGAGCTTATGGAAACTCCTGGCTTCCGCTGCATAGGCACGGTAATGACGCATCTTGATTTCTTTTTCCAGCTCTTGAAGCCCGATTCCTTCAATCACGGAATGGGTACCGGTGAAGTGCTGGTCGATCAAGGTAGAGTTCAACCCCAGGGCCTCAAACATCTGTGCGCCTTGGTAGCTAGATACAGTCGAAATCCCCATTTTGGAGAAAATCTTCATCAAGCCAACATTTACAGCGTTGATATAATTTACGTGTGCCTGAAGTGAGTCTAAATCCCGAGGCAATTCCTGGTTGATTTCCATTTGGGTGATGGACTCAAGGGCCAGATATGGGTTGATCGCCCCAGCGCCATAAGCAATCAACATGGCGAAGTGGTGGACTTCCCGCACTTCTCCTGATTCGATGATCAGGCCAATTTTGCCACGTTTGTTTTTTCGGATTAAGTAATGGTGTACCGCCGATACCGCTAACAACGAAGGAATAGGAGCAACGTCTTGACTGGTGCAACGGTCGGAAAGGACCAATAATCGGTACCCTTGGTCTACTGCAGCTTCTGCGTGTTGACACATCTGCTCGATGGCGGCTTCAAGGTCCATCTCTTTGAATGGAAATCCAATTTCTAGGACTTTAGATCGGAACCCATCATAGTCCATGGTTTTGAACTGTTCTAGTTCAGCATTGGTTAAGACCGGGTGATCAACTTTCAACATTTTACAAAGAGTGGGGTTCTCTTCCAATAAATTCGCCCCACCGCCGATGTTAGAAGTCAGCGACATCACCAATCGTTCTCGAATGGAGTCAATGGCGGGGTTGGTCACCTGAGCAAAAAGCTGTTTGAAGTAATTAAACAAAAGCTTAGGTGTATCTGATAAAACCGCCAAGGGTGTGTCGTTACCCATTGAATAGGTCGTCTCAGCGCCAGTCACCGCCATGGGTTTGACCAAGCGGTTTAACTCTTCAAAGGTATAAAAGAAGGTCCGTTGTAATAGCCGCAATTGGTCGATGCTCGGCTGGCTGACCGTGCCGGGCTCAGGGAGCTGGTCTTGTACAATTTTGTTCTCTTCTACCCAACGGGCATAAGGTTTTTGGCGAGCCAAAGTTTGTTTTAACTCGTCATTATGGGAAACGGTGCCTTCAAACGTATCAATCGAAATCATCCGACCAGGCCCTAAACGGCCTTTTTCTTTGACGTTGGAAATTTCAACATCCAGCACACCGACTTCCGAGGCCATGATGAAATAGCCGTCGTTGGTTTCCACATAACGGATTGGACGTAGGCCGTTTCGATCCAGACCACCGCATACATAGCGGCCGTCTGTGAAAATCATCGCAGCGGGGCCGTCCCAAGGTTCTTGTAAAGCAGAATGATATTCATAAAACCCTAACAATTCAGGACCAATCTTTTTGCGACTTTCCCAGGCTTCTGGGACCATCATTGCAAACGAATGTTCTAGACTCCGACCTGTGGCGGTCAAAAGCTCAAGGTAGTTATCAAAAGCTGCAGAGTCGCTGCCACTGGGCTGGATGATAGGCTTGAGCTTTTCAATGTCATCACCAAAATAGCTGGAGCCAAACATTGATTCACGGGCGTGGACCCAGTTTGCGTTGCCTCGTAAGGTGTTGATCTCGCCGTTGTGGGCGATGAACCGAAAGGGCTGCGCCAAACTCCAGGTAGGGAAGGTATTGGTCGAGTAGCGTTGATGGACCAAAGCAATCGCGCTACTAAAGTCGGTATCGCTGAGGTCTGGGTAATACTCCTTCAGCTGGTAAGCTAGGAACATCCCTTTGTACACAATGGTTCGACTGCTGAAAGAACAGGCATAAAAGAAGTCACGCTGGGCGATGTCCGAGTCTGCAATGGCTTTTTCTATCTGTCGGCGGACCACATAAAGCTTCCGCTCGAAGCTTGCGGTATCACCGGATTCATTGTTGATGAAGATCTGCCAAACAGATGGCTCCATATCCGACATAGCCTTAGACAGGCAGCTGTTGTTCGACGGGACCCTTCTCCAGCTAATCAACGTTTGCTGCTCAGTAGAGAGCACTCGCTCGATCAATGCCTTGCAGTCCTTTTGGCTTTTTCCTTCAGGAGGCAAAAATAGCATCCCAACGCCGTAGTCATGTTGAGGGGGTAAAGAAATCCCCTCAGCGGCCATCTTTTGTTTGAAAAAATCATGAGGGATTTGGGTTAAAATGCCCGCACCATCACCTGCCTTTGGGTCTGAGCCGGCGGCACCACGGTGTTCTAAATTGATGAGGATGCTCAGCCCATCTAAGACCAGTTTGTGGCTGGCTTCGCCGTTGACTTGAGTGATGACCCCAACGCCACAGGCGTCGTGCTCTAAGCTAGGGTCATAAAGGCCACTTTTTTTTGGCAGGCCGAAGGCCGAATGGTTCTTTGGGGTCGTCATATTCCTTTAACAGGGATGGGTATACGTTCTTTACGTTAAAAATAGGAAACCCTAATTGGGCATTGGTCTGACCCTAACGAACTTTTTTGCGATTGTAAATCGGAAATGGACCCTCTTCAACCCAAAGGCTTTACGGACCCAGTTTTTGGGCATATAAAAAGCCCCAGGAGATTGGTTGATGGCTAAACAGAAGGAAAATCCGTCCCAGCTGAATTTTTTGGATTTACTGGAGGTTAAACAAACAGCATTTGAAGGGCCTTTGTCCCTGTTGCTTGATCTGATCCGAAAACATCAGGTGGAAGTTCATGAAATTCAACTGTCAAGAATCTGCGGCCCCTACCTTGAATTTTTAGGGTTGATGGAACAATTCAGCCTGGAGGTGGCCGTCGAGTTTTTGGATTTGGCTTCTACGCTGGTGCTGATTAAGTCGAGGTCGCTGTTGCCTATCTTGGAGCCGCCGACGGAAGAAGAGGTGGGTGACCCTGAAGAAGAATTGAGGGCTAGGCTGATTGCCTATCAAAAAGCCCAAAGCCTTGCGTTGTTGATGAATAAAATGCCTCGGCTAGGGCGTGATCAGTTTCCTCGTCCAGCTGGCTGTGACTTACCCCCTGACTTGCCTCAAGCGCCTTTGGAAGAGCTGAGTGTCTTCCGCTTGTTAGAAAGTTATAAGCGGGTCGGAAAAAAACAAAAATTTAAACAGCCCCATTTGGTGGTTGATGAAGAAGAAAGTTTACAGGATAAAATCAATCAGTTTGTACTGTTATTACAACCAAACGAGCACCGAAGGTTTTCCTCGCTGCTGTCAAAATACCAGCCAAAGCCAGAGGTGGTTGTCTCTTTTCTAGCTGTCTTGGAGTTGACTAAATTCGGAGGCTTGGCGTTAACTCAGGTGAAGCCCTTCTCGGAATTGCATCTTTACGTGAAACCAAACTTTGAAGAGTTAAAAGAACGGTATTTAAACCCAGGAAGCTAGAAAGTCCATTGACAAAGGGCCGGAAGGTTCGCTACTAACCAAGATTGATCGAAATATGGACGTTTCTTTAAGTAAGCTAGAACGTGGAACCCAGGTGTTTCGATTCGAGGAAGAGTTACCAAGGTTGATAGGCCGATTTGGCAAAGTTCTGATCCGTGCCACCGCACAGATCGAGCCACGACATGGGGATTATAAACTAACCGGTAGCTACGAAACGGATTTTAACTACCCCTGTGATCGGTGTACCGAAGAAATTCCCACTCATGTAGAGGGGGATGTGAACTTGATCTTGGTTCCTGAGTCCGAAGATGCTGAACTTGGCGAAGATGTTGAGTTTTCAGCAGACATATTGGACTCAGAGACCTATCATGGACATGAAATCCATTTGACAACGATCTTTGAAGACCAGTTGACCTTAGATTTGCCGATGCAATTACTTTGTGATCCTGGTTGCAAGGGCTTATGTGGCAACTGCAAAGGTGATTTGAATAAAGGCGAATGCAGCTGCGGCGGCATAAACCCTTCCAGTCCTTTTGCAGGCCTAAAAGACCTATTAAACCCATAATACGCTTAAGGAGCGAATTAAGATGGCAGTACCTAAACGTAAAACTTCCCGTGCAGTTACCCGTTCACGAAGAACTCATAAGAAAATTGGAGAAATCAACCTCACCCCTTGTTCAAACTGTGGTGAATTGACTCCTTCGCACAAAGTCTGCCCAAAGTGTGGACAGTATGGCGGTAAACAAGTGATCGAAGTGAGCGCTTAGCTTTATGCCCATCGCGCTAGATGTTATGGGGGGTGATTTTTACCCCCAAATACCTGTCGAAAGTGCCTTGATCGCGGCAAGTGAAGGGATCAAGGTCCTTTTGGTTGGTGACGAAACGAGGATTAAGAAAGAGCTAGAAGGCAAACGTTTTGACGCCTCCAAAATCGAAATCCACCACGCTAGTGAAGTGATTGAGATGCAAGAGTCGATCGTGAAGGCGATGCGAACTAAAAAAGATGCTTCGATGCGGGTGTGTTTTAACCTGCATAAACAAGGTCTTGCTAGTGGTGTTGTCAGCGCGGGAAGCTCTGGGGGAATGTTAGCGATTGGCAAATATGTCCTCAAGACTCTATCCGGGGTTGACAGGCCTTGTATCTCTGCCTTGATGCCAAGCCTGACAGGTAAGGTTCTTCTGCTGGATGCTGGTGCGAATATGGACTGCACCCCGCAGCAGCTGGCTCAGTTTGCTTCGCTTGGTGAAATATACATGCGTGTGATCCACAATATCCCTGAACCGAGAGTTGGGCTGCTGAATATAGGCTCAGAAGAAGGCAAAGGTGACGAACGTAGCAAACGAGCCTACGAACTACTCAAACTGCTTCCTATCAACTTTACAGGCAACATCGAAGGGAAAGAGTTTTTCCACGGTGATGTTGATGTAGTGGTGACCGACGGCTTTGCTGGTAACGTCTTGTTGAAATCGGTACAAGGTGCAGCCAAATTCATCCTACAATCCCTGAAAACTGAAATCGAAAAATCAAGTCGGTCAAAGGCAGGTGCTTTGTTGATGAAACCTGCGTTCAACGCCTTGAAAAAACGTACAGATTATCAGAGTTGGGGTGGAGCACCTTTGTTGGGAATGAAAGGGGTCGGTATTGTGTGTCACGGCAGTTCAGACGCTTCCGCAATCGCATATGGGATTCGTTTTGCCCAGTGGGCTGCAGAGTCAAACCTCACCGAACGGATGGCGGAATCATTGGCGAAATCCTCTGATTTGCTCAAACCTAGTTCTGAAAAGTAACATGAAAAAAATTGCCTTCCTTTTCCCTGGCCAGGGGTCCCAGTCCCCTGGGATGGGCTCTGGGCTTTTGGCTCATCCGATTGCTGAACAGCTATTTTCTCAAGCAAACGACCGTTTAGGTTTTGACCTAAAAGCTCTTTGTTTAGAAGGCCCAGCAGATCAACTCACCCTGACCCAGTACGCACAACCAGCTATCCTGACGGTGTCAACCATTGCTCACCGGATTTTTGCCGAAAGCTTTGATGGCCTACCGTTGTTTAGTGCAGGGCACTCCTTAGGGGAATATTCTGCATTGGTTGCAGCCGGAGTGCTTGATTTTGCGGACGCTTTGGACATCGTGTACCACAGAGGTTTATATATGCAAGAGGCTGTTCCTGTGGGTGTAGGCTCCATGGCTGCAGTTTTAGGCAAGGATGGAGCTGCGATCGAAGCCTTATGTAAAGAACAATGTGGAGAACAGGTGGTTGGTCCTGCGAATTACAACTGCAAGGGGCAAATCGTTATTTCTGGGCATACCGATGCCGTTAAGCGGGTGTTGGAGCACGCTAAAGGCAAGTTGCTGGATGTGAGTGCGCCTTTTCATTCCCAGCTGATGGAGCCCGCTGCAATCCAGCTCAACAAAAAGCTTGAGTCTGTTGCTTTTGGACAGGCAAAGTTTGCTGTGGTGAATAACGTTGCCAACGATTTATTGAGTGAAGGGGCTAGCTTCAGGTCTTCATTGGTCGCCCAGGTGACTGCGCCGGTTCGTTGGGATACAGGTGTGCAAAAGATGATCGACCTTGGGGCTGAAGGTTTTGTGGAGTTCGGGCAAGGTAAGGTTTTAGCGGGGATGAATAAGCGGATTGATCGCTCTATACCTTGTCTTCACTTTGGTGACCTTGATGAGCTAGAGGGCTTAAAAGAACAATTATCAGACTTTGTTTCACACCAATAAAAGATCAAGAGGATGTCATGTTAAAACTTGAAGGTAAAACTGCTTTAGTGACCGGGGGAACCCGGGGGATTGGCCGCGCTATCGTGGCCTCTTTGACAAAGGCGGGGGTACAAGTTGTCTTTTCTGGGCGAACCGAGGGCTCTGCCCAAAAAGCGCAAGCTGCGTTTGAAGCTGAAGGAATCAAGGCGATTGGAATCGGCGCCGATGTGGCGGACTCTGCGTCTTGCGTAGCGTTGGTTAAGTCTGCATTGGAGCATTTGGGCCATATTGACATCTTGGTTAACAACGCTGGAATCACTAAAGATCAACTGTTTCTAAAGATGACTGAGTCTGATTGGGATGAGGTGATGGACACCAACCTGAAAGGTGTTTTTAACGTGACCAAAGCTGTGATTAAACCCATGTTAAAGGCACGGTATGGACGGATCATCAACATGGGTTCTGTCGTTGGGACAACAGGGAACGCAGGTCAGGTGAACTACGCCTCTACAAAAGCGGCCTTGGTTGGATTCACCAAATCTTTGTCAAAAGAAGTGGGTGCTCGCAACATCACTTGCAATTTGATTGCCCCTGGGTTTATCGCTACAGACATGACGAATGAGCTTGGCGAGGCTCAAAAAGAATCTTTATTAGGGCAGATCCCGCTGAAAAGGTTGGGGAGTCCTGAGGATATCGCCAATGGTGTGATTTATTTGGCCAGTGCCTTAGGGGACTACGTCAACGGGACCACCTTGCATATCAACGGAGGGATGGCCTGAAGTTGATCTTTGAAAAGCGATTGACAAGATAGGACTAACCTAAGAAACTTCATGTACGAACTTTGGCTGGTCATGGCCAATTCAACTTATTATCAAGCCTTTCATTTGGAGAAACCTAATGAGCGATGTTGAAGCTAGAGTAAAAAAAATCATTGTTGAACAACTTGGTGTCAATGAAGAAGACGTTAAAACTGAATCAAGCTTCATTGATGATTTAGGTGCCGACTCTTTGGACACTGTTGAGCTAGTGATGGCTTTTGAAGAAGAATTTGGTTTGGAAATTCCAGATGACGAAGCTGAAAAAATCACGACTGTAAACGCTGCTATCACTCACATCGAAGCTGCTTTAGGTTAATAGTTCTTGCCCTCTTTTTCAGAGGGTTTTACCTCTTCTTTGACCGGACCATGAGAAAACGTATTGCGATCACTGGCCTGGGTGCCCTTAGCCCATGCGGTAACACCGTTGCTGAAAACTGGGAGAATATTCAAAATGGGGTTAGTGGCATTGGCCCGATCACCAAGTTTGACACCAGTGATTACTCAACAAAAATCGCAGGGGAAGTGAAAAATTTTGATCCTTCTTTATTCATTTCTAAGAAGGAAATCAAAAAGATGGATGTATTCATCCATTACGCCATGGCAGCGGTCAAAGAGGCGTTAGACGACTCTGGGTTGGTGATTGACGAGTCAATCGCAGACGAAACAGGGGTCAGTATCGGCGTTGGTATCGGTGGTTTGCCAAACATTGAAAAATACTCAAATGTTTTGGCTAATCGAGGACCTGGGAAAATCACTCCATTTTTTATCCCGATGACCATATCTAACATGGCCTCAGGGTTTGTTGCCATTGAACATGGCGCAAAAGGTTACAGCGCAACAACAACCAGCGCTTGCAGCTCTGCAAACCATAGCATCGGCGATGCCGCTCGGATCATTGAGCGAGGGGATGCGAAGGTGATGATTGTTGGCGGTACCGAAGCTGCTATTTGTGGGCTTGCCATTGGTGGCTTTGGTGCGATGAAGGCTCTTTCAAGGAGTAATGACGAACCCACCAAAGCAAGTCGTCCATACGACAAAAATAGAGACGGATTTATTTTGTCCGAAGGTTGCGGTATCTTGATCTTGGAAGAGATGGAATACGCTAAGTCCAGAGGAGCCAAAATATACGGTGAGCTGGCTGGCTATGGCTTTAGTTCAGATGCATTCCACATGACGACCCCTTCCACGGAAGGTCCGACCAGAGCGATCAAGATGGCCTTGAAGGACGCAGGGGTTACCGGGGCGGATATTGATTACATCAACACCCATGGGACTTCGACCCCAGCTGGTGATATCAACGAGTTGATGGCGATTAAGGCGGCTTTCGGCGACTCTGCAAAGGACGTGTCGATCAGCAGCACAAAATCGATGACTGGGCACTTGCTCGGCGCTGCTGGCGGGCTCGAAGCGGTGTTGACCCTAAAAGCAATGCAAGAAGGCTTTGTTCCTCCGACCATTAACGTTGAAGAATTAGACGAAGCTTGTGATTTAGACGTCACCCCAAACGTCGGCAAAGCAAGAGTCATCAATACGGCGATGTCAAACAGTTTTGGGTTCGGCGGAACCAACGCAACCTTGGTGTTTAAAAAGGTTTAATCACCATGCCTACCCTGCAAGACCGACTTGATCATCTCTTAGTTGAGATCGATCAACTCCGGTCAGGACGTCCGGTCACTTTAGTGGCCGTTTCAAAAACAAAACCCCTTTCGATGTTGTTGGAGGCTTATCAGGCCGGGCAACGTCATTTCGGGGAAAATAAAGTCCAAGAAGCCCAGTTAAAACGCCCAAATATCCCTGAAGACGCCGTTCTACATCTGATCGGACCGCTGCAAAAAAACAAGGCCAAGTCCTGCCCCCCTCTGTTCCAGTGGCTCCATAGCCTAGACAGGTTCGATGTCGCCGAAAAGCTAAACGAAAAATATGAACAGGCTGGCTTGGATCTAGAGGTTTTAGTGCAGGTGAATTTGTCGGGCGAAGAGACCAAGTCTGGGTTGCCAGGACCCGAGTCGGTGCAACGGTTTTGCGAATCGATCCTTCCGTTTGAACGGTTGAAGCTCAGAGGCCTGATGACGATTGGGGACCCAAGCTTAGATGAGTCTGGCAACCGGCGGCTTTTTGCTCAGTTGAGAAGGCTGAATGAGGAAATCGGGCAATCCCTTGGGATTACAAACACGATGGAACACCTCTCCATGGGAATGAGTCATGATTGGCGTTGGGCGATTGCTGAAGGGGCTACAATGCTTCGGGTAGGCAGCACTATTTTTGGTGGAAGAGTGCCGCTTTGACCTTTTTTTTTAGAAACGGTATGATGTACCAGTCATTTACGATTTACAAGGATCATATGAATAAACGTTGGATACTGTGGCTGGTAACGGTGTTGTTACTGGCGGGCTGCAAGGAAGTAGTCAAAGACGGCAAGTCTACCATCTCAACGCTGGCCCCACCCACCTCAGGTACCGGTGCGGTTACACAGGTTGCGATCAATGGGGGATCAACCTTCACCCATACCCAAGAAATCGGGACTACGAAATCGGATGTTTTTTTTATTTATACCAATCCATCTAGCTCACAGCTTGCGTTACCGTCTTTTTCCTCACTAGCAAATCAAGCCTCGCCTGCCCAAAGTGCTTTACCCGCAGCACCTCAGCAGTCGTTGGTTACGTTTGCAAAAAGTTCAGGTATAGGCCTCAGAGGCACACAGGAAATTTCAGAGTTTAACACCAGGCCCCCTAAAATGATCCCTCGCCGAGGGTCTGCCCCTAAGGCTTCTTTGAAGCCTCAATTCGCAGTCGTTGGGGACAGCTATTCTTTCATGACCTTATCGAGCTCCGAAATCGTGACCTCGACATTGAGGGGAGTGATTACTGATGGGACCATCACGGCCAACCTTTGGGTCGCTGACGATTCTTGGGGCAGTTGCGCTAAAACTTCCTGCCTCACCCAGGCTATGGTTGACGGTTTTGGTGCCAAGTTTTTAAAGGCTGGGGCTGGGAATGATATCTACGATTGGGTGACAAATATATACGGTCTTCCTTGGGGGGCTCAGAGTTTCACCAACTTGATTGATGCCACTGCAGCGAACAGCATCGACATTTTATTTTATGATATCAGTGCAGACAACTCCTCCAATGGGGGAGTCTTAGGGTTCTTTTATGCGAAAGATAACTATTTAATTAGCAATGCGAGCTCTTCAAATCAGCGGTTGATGTTTTATATTGACTCTGTTTTGACCGCAACCGCTACAGGTGATACCTGGGAAATCTCTGACCTATGGCCAGCTGAAATGGTTGCTACACTGGCCCATGAATTTCAGCACATGATTCATTTTTATCAAAAAACAGTGTTGAAAGATGCAGGGACTGCCTCTTCGCAGTCTTGGATTCATGAGATGATGTCTATGATGACGGAAGATTTGGTTGCCGATAAGATCTTGGCAGACGGCCCTAGAGGCATCGCCTATGGAGATGGGACCTCTGGATCTGCAGGGAACAATTTGGGTAGACCAGCCTTATTTAACTCCTACGGTTATATTTCACAGGCGACTTGGGCAAACGATAACCTTGTTCTGGCTCGATATGCCATCAACTATTCGTTTGGTGCTTGGTTAAGTCGTAATTACGGCGGTGTTTTGCTGGCACAACAGCTGATCAAGTCGGATACCGATGATCTGAACGGTTTGATCGCTGCTTTAGCGGCATTGGGTTACACTGTCACTTATGATGAGCTGTTACAACAGTTTTGGGCTGCTGTGGTTCTATCGGACCTTAAGACCAACGTATCGCCTTTCATGATGAACAGCGGTGCCTATTTTACAAGCACTTTGAATTCAATTGATTACAATTTGGGATCACTCAACTTTTATAATTATAACCTTGGGCCTCAGGTATACAGCAGTACTGGGCTTTCCTCGTCCCTGTCTACGATGCTTCCTTATTCTGGAATCATTACTCAAGCAGGCAGCAACGTGAGTGGTACCCTTTCATCGACGGTCACTATGCCCAGAGGTGTTAACATGACAGTCGTCGTCAAACCCCATTAGATCTATGAAATTAATTGTACTGGCAGTCCAGTTGGCTGTGTTGTGTGCGTTTTCAACAACGACGTTGCTTGCGGCAGACTCTATCTCCATTGGGGCGCAGATCCCATTGTCTTACAGCTTTGACTCCGCCACAGACGGAGGGGCTTTGCAGTCTTCCGGGGCAAGCGGTTTGTTGGTGAACATGACTCTTCCTGCGATTGGAACCCTTGGGTTTGAATCCTATGATGTTGCGTTGGCCAACAACGGGGATGCGAAGCTTTCCCTGTTGATCATTGATTATATTTATATTTTCCCCCTACCTTTTATCGACCTAGGTGTCGGAGTTGGGGCGGGTACGGCGAATATTAAGGGAGGTACATATGCCACGGAATATCAAGGAGCGACCGCTGCGCAGTGGCTGCTTCAGTTGGGTGTTCCCCTTTTGCCTGGAGTATCCCTTGATTACAGCTATCATTCGGTGACCGCTAGGCCTAAATATACAGGGAAGGACGTCTATTTGGAAGGCAGTGGCACGATGAGCTCATTGGGTATCTCTTTTGGCTTCTAAGTTAAAACTGTTTCTTAAGGTTGTGGGAGGGTTGTACCCTTGAAACTATACGCCATCTCTGACACTCATTTTTCTGGTCGTGTTGAACGCAACATGAACGCCTATGGGGAAATCTGGGTAGATCACGAAGAAAAAATCAAGCAACAATGGAAGAAGACAGTCCGCCAGGAAGATGTGGTGATGATTGGAGGCGATATTTCTTGGGCACCGAACTTGGAAAAGGCATTGGTGCACCTGAAGCAGTTAAATGACCTTCCGGGACATTTTAAGGTGCTGATCAAGGGCAACCATGATCACTGGTGGAAATCGAAGGAAAAAGTCCAGCTCGCTCTACCTAAAAACATGCTGGTGCTTCAGGGTACTGCGCTGACTGTTGCTGGGATGGTGATTTGCGGAACCAGGGGCTGGTTGGCCCCTAATGACCCTTGCAGTGATCCCTTAGACGGAAAAACGTTCCAAAAAGAGATGGGGCTGCTGAAACAAGCATTAGATGAAGCCGTTACCCTGATTTCACCTGGTCAAGGGATACATGTACTGTTGCATTTCCCTCCTTTCACGACCGCTGGAGAAAAAACTCCTTTTTGGAAGTTGATCAAAGACTACCCCGTGACCTCTTGCACTTACGGGCATTTTCACATGAAAAACGAGTGGATATCCATCCCGAAAGGAATGGTGGACGGGATCAATTGTTCTTTGACAGCCAGCGATTATATCTTACATACCCCTCAAGTCATCGCTGAAACAAAGAGCGAAAGCTCGGTTTGCTGATCTTTGATCAGGCGAACTCTCGGTCAAGCTATGGTAGCTTAAACTATTGTTTTTTGGGGTTGCTGAAAAACCTGGGGCAGCTCACCACATCTTGATTGATCCATGTATATTCCAGCCCCCAAGGACGGCGGAGTAGGACATGGTCCCCTTGCTGGCAGGCAAAAAATTTACCTTTGCGGTTGCGGCGATCAATAGATACCGGGGTGCCATAGCGATCAAGCCAATTGATTTTTTTTAAGGTTTCTGGGGTCACTCCGGGTTCAATCTCTGGGGTACAAAATACGGCAGGTTCGAAGAAGAACAGGATAAGCAGGCTAAACAAAACAAAACGGTTCATTGGGTCGCCTTTGGAACTAGGCTGAAGGACTTGGGTCTAAAAGGACCTGAAACAGATGCATCAAACTGAAAACAGTTGATCCACTTTGATTCATGGTCAAACTTGACTGAAAACATGTGGTCTTTGTCTGTTGCAGCTTTTTATCTGAAAGTCACCAACACACCAAGTTTAGCTCGCCCTTAGAAGGCCCCCATAAAAGGGCCTCCAAATAAAGGCCTACTTTGGCTGGTTTGCTTGTCGAAACTTGTTCATATTAATGGTCTGGGCCAACAGTTTGATCCGCTCTAATGTGATGGGAATACCCGCTTTTTTCAGTCGAAGGATCTCAGAGTTTACCGCATTCTCATGTTCCCCTGACTGGCAATACTGCCGAGCCCAGTTGTTGCATTTGTCGAATGTTTCTAAGGTGACTTCTCCATCAGCGGCGAACGATGCGCCAGCGAACAACGACAACGCAGCAGCGGCCATGATCAGCTTTTTCATGATCCTCTCCAAAAGGTTTTTTTTACGGTAGAAAGAACCGACTTTCTACACACTGTTAGTTGAGATGCAAATCTTTTGCCAGTTGTGCCAAAAAGGCGGATTTTTATTCACACTACAGCCACCGGGCAGGCAACTTGGTGATCTTCAGCAATATTTTGCAAAACCGGCGTGAAGGATTTGCAGGATTCTTGGGCGACTGGACACCGGGGATGGAAAGCACAGCCCATGGGTATATGAATCAAGCTAGGTATTTCTCCTTTAATCACCTGCACCTCTTGGGGTTGGGGGTCCAAACTAGGAACTGAGGCCCAAAGGCCGACTGTATAGGGGTGTTTTGGGTTGTTGGTGACTTCCTCCTGGCTACCGATTTCAACAATTTTCCCCATGTACATCACCGCAATCCGGTCGGACATAAAGCGAATCACATGGATATCATGGGCAATGAACAAAAAGCTAACCCCCATATCTGCCTGAAGTTCCTGCAATAGATTCAGGATTTGGGCCTGGACAGACACATCCAGCGCACTGACAGGTTCATCAGCAAGGATCAACCGTGGCCCCATGATCAACGCCCGAGCAATACCCACCCTCTGACGCTGGCCTCCACTCAGTTCATGGGGGTATCGGTGTTTGTTTTGACTCGGTAAACCGACCCGTTCCAAAGCTTGGTCCACTTCATAATCGATTTTTTGCCTGCTGTGGCCCTTCTCAATCAACAAAGGTTCCGCTACCAGCTGACCAATGGTCCAACGTGCATTTAGGCTATCTAAGGGGTCTTGGAAGATCATTTGTAGGCCCTTGCGTCGACGCAGCCGTTCTTTATAGCTGATATCGTGCAATGGCTGGCCCTCGAACCATACCTTACCGGCCGTAGGCTGTATTAAGTGGAGTATCAACCGGGCCAGGGTAGACTTTCCTGATCCTGATTCGCCAACGAGCCCTAAGGTTTGATTGGCCTCTACTGTCAGGCTAATTTGATCGACCGCTTGCAAATGGTGTTTCACCCGGCCCAAAACACCGGCACGTAGGGGAAAACTTTTTGAAATGGCTTCAACTTTTAAAAGAGGTGGACTCATAAGACACCTAGGCTGACCGGGTAAAAACAAGCCGCTTGGTGTTCCCCGGCTTCGTTGCTGAGGGGCGGTTTTTCGATTTCACAACGTTCTTTTCGTTGGTCACAGCGGCTGTAAAAAACACAGCCTTGACCAAACTGACCCAAACGAGGGACTTGCCCTGGGATTGTATAGAGCTTTTTTGTCGTTTTATCTGTCAGACTTTTGATCGACCGGATCAGACCGGCTGTGTAAGGATGAAGAGGGGATCTAAATAAATCAGAGACCGCTGCCTTTTCAACAACATGCCCGCCATACATCACCAACACGTGGTCACAGACTTGAGCAACGACCCCCAGGTCATGGGTGATCAACACCAACGACATGTTGTAGTCGGATTGAAGCTTTTTTAACAGCCTCAAAATCTGGGCTTGGATGGTCACGTCCAAAGCAGTGGTGGGCTCATCGGCGATCAATACTTTTGGGTTTGCGGCAATCGCCATGGCGATCATCACACGCTGTTTCATGCCCCCGGAAAGCTCATGGGCATAAGCCTTTAAACGTTGGGGGGCGTCAGATATCCCAACTTCATTGAGTAGTTCAATCGCCCGTTGGTGCTTTTGTTTGCCTGTCAGCCCAAGATGATCCAACACTTCAAAGAGCTGCACCCCGATGGTGAGCACTGGGTTTAGACTGGTCATCGGGTCTTGAAAAACCATGGATATCTCTCGACCTCTGATCTTCCTGAAGTCGGCGGCGGACCGTAAAAACAGGTCTTCCCCTTGCAACATCACTTGGCCTGAGTCAATACGACCCCAAGGTTTAGGGATCAGTCTCATGATCGAAAGGCTGGTCACCGATTTACCACAACCAGACTCCCCAATCACCCCCAAGGTTTCCCCGGGACCGACAGAAAAATCCACCTGATTGACCACTGGAACCCACTGATCATCGATTTCAAAGGAGGTTGAAAGATTTTTTACTTGAAGCAATGGTCAGATCGTAGGAAAATTAAACTCTAAACAAGAAAAATCAAACCAACGGACCCCCTTTGACCCAACAACAACGCCTCGCTGCCATCGACCAACTGATGGATCAGGCAATCAAAGACAAACTGTTTCCTGGCGGAGAGCTCTTGCTAGCTCAAGGAGACCAATTAATTTTACACCAAGCTTACGGTAAAACATCTGGCTCTGATCAGGCAAGTGCTCTGAGCCTGGGGGCTAGGTATGATTTGGCCAGTTTAACCAAACCAATGGCGACTGCAGCGGCCATTTTGAAGCTTTGGGAGTTGGACCGGTTGGACTTGGAGCAGCCTTTGGCTACCTTGCTTCCGCAATGGGCGGGCGATAAAACCATCAATTGCCTTGATTTATTGACCCATCGTTCTGGTTTACCACCTTGGCTACCCTTGTATCAATGCGCTGATAGACAGGCAGCATGGGGTGTCTTGATGGCTGCAAAAGAGGCCGAGCCGTCTAGAATAAAAGTTCGGTATTCTTGTTTGAATTATATCATTTTGGGTGAGTTGGTTCGCCTGATCACAGGGGGAAGCCTGGCTTCTTTTTGTGAACAAGAAATTTTTTCTCCTTTAGGGCTCAAAAGCTTCGGGTTTAATCCAGGGCCGGAGCCGGGAGTTTTGCAGTCTGCACTGTGCCCCTCACGGGGAAGAAGGCTACAGGGCGAGGTCCAAGATGAAAATGCCGCCCTGTTTGATGGTGAGGCAGGGAACGCCGGTTTGTTTGGCTGTGCCGGGGATGTTTGGCGGTTTATGCGGATGTTACTCAACCAAGGTACACTGGATGGAGTTCAGGTCCTGAGCCCCGCATCGGCCCAGTTGATGATACAAAACCAAAACCCGACTGGCCTTGCTAGCCGAACGGTTGGCTGGGACTATAACGACCTCAGCCCAGGCTATTGGTCCTGCGGTTCACAATTAGGGGTTGGCTCTATTGGACACCTCGGCTATACCGGAACAGGGGTTTGGTTAGATGTGAAAAAACAAACGTTTTATATACACCTGACCCACCGGGTTTGGTATGGCCCAGAGTCTAAACTCGCGCAAATGAAAGCGTTCCGCCCCCAACTGCACGACTGCTTGAGTAGGTTACTTGAATGACGCAAAAAACAGGCATACAACCAAAGTACCAAAGACAGTTTGAACGGGCCTTGGATGCTTTGGATGCCGGGGATAATCTATATGCCATCGATACCTTAGAATCTATTTTACGGTATTCAAAAAATGCTGAAGTTGCCTTGCATTTGGGGGTTGCTTGCGCCAAGCAGGGGCTACAAAAACGGGCCATCGAGAGTTACGAAACTTGTTTAGCTCTGTCCCCTGGTAATGAATCGGCTCTATGCAATCTAGCGATGCTCTTAGAGCAACAGGGCAACCGAACCCAAGCTTTGGAGCTTTTTAGGCGTGCCCTTCGGGGCAACCCAATCAGTTTGCCCGCTTTAAAGGGTGTTGCTTTTCATTGTTACCAATCTGCAAAATACGAAGACAGCCAAGGGGCGTTGGACCGGATCATTCAGCTTGACCCACAAAGCACCTGGGCTTTGGAGCAACAAGGCTTATTAAATTACGCCCAAGGAAAAACAGAAGAGGCCATTGAAGCCTATTCGAACGCTTTGGCTGTAGATAACAACAATGGTTCGGTGTGGAATAACCTGGGAAACTGTCACATTAAAAATTTGCAGGTCAGGGAAGCGGAAAATGCCTATCGGCAAGCGATTTCCGCCGATGAACTGAACCCTGACTATTGGTATAACCTAGGCGAGCTGTTGTTCCATTACGCCACCAAAGCCGAGGCTATTGAACCGTTTGAACAAGTGGTCCAGTTATCACCGCAAGACGTCGAGGCTTGGAAATTTCTCGCCCAGGCCCAGGCCGATGCCCGGCCTGCTGAGGCGGAAAAAAGCTTTTTGATGGTCATTGAGCTGGCCGGCGAGTCGGTTGATCATTTGAGTCATATGGCAGAGCTTTATGCCGTGACCGGGGAAAAAGACAAAGAAGTGAAGACCCGGACCCGGCTTTCGAAGCTCAACCCCTATGACATGGAAAATAACTTCGCCATAGCCCAGGTAAGGTTGACCCAAGGAAAACCGGAAATTGCCTATAAACTATTGCAGGACTGCCTGACCATATCGGAAAAAGAATATGAAACTTGGTTTCGACTGGCCCAGAGCTTTCAGTTGGAACAGCGGTTAGAAGAGGAATTTAACTGCTTAGAAAAAGTCATCAAGGCAAACCCCGCCCATCATGCTGCCTGGACTCGCTTAGGGCATGTCGCCTTGGCGCAAGATCTGCCTCTGAAGGCCTACAAGTATTTCATCAAAGCGGCTCCAGCTTTAAAAAATGATTACAGTCTGTGGAAGCTCTTGATGGAACGGCTCACAGAGGTGGGAGCGATCAAAGAGGCGTTGGATGCTTGCGATCAGGTGTTTGAACTGGCCTCTTACTCCCCACGGATTTGGGATGAATTTTTCCGACATTTCAAGCGGATTCACCAAGAAAAAAGATTTTTAGGTTGGTTGGAACACCGACTCTTTGAGCATGTGAATGATGCGCAGTATGTGTTGCCTTTTGCGACTTTGTTTTCCCAGTTTGGTCACGCTGAGTTAGCCACTAGGTTGTATGAACACCTGATCAAACAATACCCTGAATACACCGAAATATTTTATCAATACGCTGTGTTTTTGGTGGATCAAGGCTTGCCTGAGCAAGCTCGAGGGGTTTGTTTGCAGGGACTAAAAACCAATGCTAAAGACTATCAATTGACTTTAGCCTTAGGGGATAGTTGGTATTGGGAAAGCAACTACCCTGAAGCAAAGCGACAGTATGAAGCCGCTTTAGCACAACGCCGGGATGATTGGCGGGTTTGGTTCAGCCTGGGTAACGTGGCTGCCCGGAGCGGGGAATTTCAGTCGGCGGTGGAAATGTTCTCTCACTCCATTGAAATCTATAATCTTGAACCAAAAAGCTATTTCAACCGAGGATTGGCTTTTCGTAAGTTGGGGCAACCTCAGCTTGCTGAAGAGGATTTTGTAAAATGCCTGAAAGGGAACAGAAAGCAGGCCCCTGCTTGGAGTGCCTTAGGTAGCCTCTGCCGAGAGCGCCAGGACTTAAAAAGAGCAGCCCATTATTATAAGCGGGCGTTAGCAGTAGACCGGAGTTACGCTGTTGCTTGGACCAACTTGGGATTGGTGTTTGCGGAGCTTGGGCTTGAGCAGCAAAGCGAGTGTTGTTATGAGCAGGTTCAGCGGCTAGAGAAAACCCCCTAACCGCTGAGGTGCTTAGCGTTTGCTGATATCTATGTATGACCTTTCGTTTGCCCCGGTGTATACCTGTCGAGGCCGACCAATCTTGGTTGTCGGGTTTTCGATCATTTCCTTCCACTGGGCGATCCAGCCAGGCAGTCGGCCTAGGGCGAACAATACAGTGAACATTTTTGTTGGGAAGCCCATCGCTTTGTAGATGATTCCTGAATAGAAATCGACGTTTGGATACAGCTTCTTTTCAATGAAATAAGGGTCACTCAAGGCAATGGCTTCGAGATTTTGAGCGATTTCTAGCAAGGGGTCTTGGACACCTAGGGTATCCAAAACTTCTTTGGCTGCTTTCTTTAAGATGGTTGCCCGTGGGTCGAAGTTTTTATACACCCGGTGCCCAAAGCCCATCAGTCGAAATGGATCATTTTTGTCTTTCGCTTTATCGACATACTTTTGGTAGTCCCCACCGTCTTGGTGGATCATTTCAAGCATTTCTAAAACGGCCTGATTAGCACCGCCATGCAAAGGCCCCCAAAGAGCGCAGACCCCAGCGGCAACGGACGCAAATAAATTGGCGTGGGAGGAGCCCACCATGCGGACCGTTGAAGTGGAACAGTTTTGCTCGTGGTCAGCGTGTAAAATTAAGACTTTTTCCAAAGCTTTGGAAAGAATGGGATTGATTTCATAGTCTTCCGTAGGCAAGGCAAACATCATCCGCAAAAAGTTATCAACATACCCTAAAGCATTTTTTGGGTAATTATAAGGCTGGCCCATCGATTTCTTGTAAGCATAGGCCGCAACGGTTGGGATCTTTGCCAACAGTCGGTGGATGGAAATTTCAACTTGCCGAGGGTCGTAGACATCGAAGCTGTCTTCATAAAAAGTCGACAAAGCGGAGGTGACAGAGCTGAGCAAGCCCATCGGGTGAGCAGATTGGGGCCAAGCATCCCAGTAACGTTTGATATCTTCTTTAATCAAACTGTGGGTGGTGATGTGATGGCTCCAATCAGTCATTTGTGGGGTGGTTGGTAGCTCCCCGTTGATCAAGAGATAGGCAACTTCTAGAAAATTGGAGTTTTCGCACAAGTCTTCAATCCGGTATCCTCGGTATCTAAGGATGCCTTTTTCACCGTCTAAGAAGGTGATCCCACTGGAACAAGACCCTGTATTGCCATAACCATTATCAAAGGTAATCGCGCCACTTTGAGCACGAAACGTCGAAATATCAATGGCGACCTCTCCTTCGCTCCCTTCGATAACCGGGAGTTCGTAGGTTTTGCCGTTCAGGTTGATCGTTGCGGTTTTGGACATTGCTCCTCCAAAAAGTTCAATTGTCTAAAGATATGGGTGGTCTTACATTTGCGGTGATTATCTCAAAAAAGGAAGTGACAATGCAAGGTTTTTGATTGAATAGAGTAATATATAAACAAGCTTGGTCTTTATGACTCCAGTAAACCCTTTTGATAAGCTCCTCTTGAACGCTGCAATCACCACCATTCTCCCCGTATTTTTCCTTCTCAGCTTAGGGGTTGGGCTTCGGTTTTTTCATTGGCTTTCTGAGGGCACGGTCAGTCAATTGAACAAGGTTTTGTATTGGTTTTTTGTACCGGCACTGTTGTTTTATAAGACCTCCACCCTAGAATGGGACTTTGCAGGCACCTTTCGATTGTTCTGTGCCTTGCTTGCCGGTAGCTTGGCTACACTGGTGATTTCCTGGGGATTATCTAGCTCAATGACCCTGAACAAAAAGTCAATCACGGCGTTTATGCAAGCCAGCTTTCGAGGGAATCTTGCGTTTATCGGGTTGCCGATTGTGCTGATGGTCGTTGCCCACGAAAGAACCAGCTCGCAGGACTTGGAAGGCCAAATTTATCTGTTGTTGGCCCCTGGGATCATTTTCTATAATTTGGCAGCGGTGTTACTCATCCAGTATGGGGTACAGGTAGAAAATAGAAATGTGAGAGGGTTGCTGTTAAAAGAACTTTCCAAGAACCCTTTGATCCTATCGATTCTATGTGGAGTGGGTTTTGGGTCGATGGGGTTCACTGTTTCTGAGGTGGTCCAAACCATTCTAGCGTTGATGTCTCAAGCTGTGCTTCCAATGGCTTTGATTGGCGTCGGAGCTTCTTTGAGCTTGAACCGAGGACTGTTGCTTGAGCCGGTTGGGTGGGTTGCAGGGGTAATGAAAGTTGGGGTCAACCCGTTTTGCGGCTATCTTGCCGCAAAAGCAATCGGCTTATCTGACGAAGAAACCAGGATGTTGGTGATTTTGATGGCCGCACCGACGGCAACTTCAGCCTTTATCCTGAGCGGACAGTTGGGCTCAGACGTGCGTTTGACTGCTAAGGTGATTCTGACCAGCGTGCTGCTGAGCCTAGTGGTCTACCCGCTGATTTTATCTCTAACCAATCCTCTATGAGTTAGTCATCGTCTTCACCCTTTTTCTCGGCACCAGGGTCTTCACCGGAGCCTGCACTGGGGCCTTGGAAGGTCGCAATCATGTTGTTTAGAGAGTGGGTGTAGGTGTTTGCTGCTTCTGTGTACCTATGGCCCTTGGACATATCAAATCGAATCAAATTCTGCATCGTCTTTAATGCAAACTCCAACCGTTGGATTTGTTCTTCAGGGTGCAAAAGCCCAGTAGTGATTTGGGCAGCCAATGCGGCGTTAATATAGGGCTCTGCTTCAAAGGACTGTTTGACCACCTGACCTTCAATCTTACCTAACACCATGGCGCACTCTTTAAACATCAAAGATGCTTGCTGTGCCACCGCTTTACGGTCCCCCAAAGCTTGGGCCAACTTCACCGCAGACATACGCCTGATCCCAATAACCGAACGCTTTCGCAAAAACAAGTTGATGTTTCCATCTGGAAATAGCTCTAAGAGCGAATCTACAACAGGGGTGGCCATGGGTACTCTGGCGAGAGCAATCAGCATTGCGTACAGATGACTGACCATCTCGATAGCGGTACCGATACTGGTTTCCTCTTTGTTTTTGCCCGCTTCAACGGCTTTGATAGCCGAACGGATTTCCATTGAATGCCATACAGACGTGTACAGCGAAGATTTTAATTTTTTCTTTAAGTGCCCCAGAATTGCCTGGTTTTTTGCTTTTTCAGCGTGCAGATACTCAACCGCACCGATCGCTTTCCCAATTTTTCTTTTTTCCGAATCTAGCCGGTGATCATTTTGAACCAGCTTATAAACAGCCGCCTGTTCACGTTTATATCGGTTTAAATAGTTGAAATAGATGTTGAGGAAGGCGTCCAGGTTGTAAAGACTCAGCCCGTCTGCCAGTAGGGCACCACCAGCGTCTCTACAAGCCGCTTTGAGCCCGTCCATGATGCCTCTGCTTGAAGCAGAGTTGAGCATCATCCCACTAGCGCAGGTTGCCGATAGCATCAATAAGGAGGGCTCAGATGGATGTGATTTACGCAGCTTTTGCACCTCCATCATCGTATTCCCTGGCGACATGATGGAGGCCTTTCTCAGGTCGGCCATCATTTCATAACCCAGCTCTTTTGGCTTCAATAAGCCAAACAACCTTTTTTTCGAAGCGGACTTCGGTACCTTCGTCAAACCCCAACTATCGTCTATGGCAGGCAGCGGAAGGCCGGATGCCTTTTTAGCCCTCTCTAGAAGGATCGGATCAATGGCTAAAGAACTGCCCTTTGACGGCTGCTGGCCTTCTTCCGGTTGTTTTGGTTGTTCTTCGGACATGGATTTGACGGCCCCTAAAGGGCGATTTATGGGTGAACCTTGGAGGATCTACTCAAGCAGATCCTCAGAAAAAATCAGAAAACAGATCTAGCTTGAAATAGATGGACCTGATTCGGTTTGCTTTTTACTGAATAGGTTTGCACCTAGAATAACCAAAGAAATCCAAACAATGTCAGCAAACAAAAGATGTAACATCTGAGTCCAAATGGGGACTTTCAAGGCGATGTTCGTGAGGCCCATACAAAGCTGGAGTAGATAGATAACAACCAATACACCAGCTGTTTTTTGGGTCGAACGGTCAAATTTATCTCGCCGGAAGAAAATGCCCAAATAAACAAAGTATAACCCAAAGGAAGCGGCAATCGCGGGGTGCAACACCCGAAGGCGTTTCAAAAAATACACCCCCCCTTCGCCATCGGCCACTAAACCTGCCCCAATTTGCTCTGGTGGAAACAGGGTGTCCCCTAACGCTGTTATGGCACCGGTAACCCCGATCAGCAGGACAACAGCAAGGCCTAGGTATATTTTACGGCCATAAAGCCCATGACCGGTGAGTTTAAAGTCCCCACCTCCAGCAGACCACCAAGCAACCAGGGATAAACTTGCGAGCAATAAAAAGGTGTTGGTGAGGTGCAGCCCCATGGATAACACCCGCAACATCGAAGTGTCGGTAGCTACTAATTCCAGTAACACCAGCCCAGCGCCCAAACCGCCTTCTGTACACATGAAAATCACCGACATCCAGGTACCTTTCCTGACCGGGTGACCTTTGGGAAAAGCCTTGTAAGCCCAAAATAACATCACCAAAACCGAAACCAACGCCAGACCACTGGTGAGCCGGTGGCTATATTCGATCAGGGTTTTTATTGAAGGGTCTAAAGGGATCACCTCACCGTGGCAGGTCGGCCAGTGTTGCCCACAGCCAGCGCCGGAGCCTGTGGCCCGAACATATGCGCCCCAGAGGATCACCCCTAAATTATAGACCAACACCCCCCAGGTGTATTTTGCGAAGCGACTAGAAGGCATGGTTATATTCCAAGGGCAAGGATTTTTGTTTTTTTATGTTATTAAACATAGCTCTATTCTTAAATTTTGTGAAGCCCGTTGGTTGGTTTACTTGAAAATTTGATCAAGTATATGCTTTAAACGGGCCGATTTGGAATATCCTGGTACATTTCCCCTCCAGAAGCCTCTTCAAGCCTTGCAACCGGGAGTCTAACCTGAGATAAAGGCAAAAACCAATCAACACAAAGGAACCATGGCCTCTAGAAAACGGAAAAAAAGAAACAAACTGCAACCGCCCAAAAAAAGGTATGGAGCGGTCAATTTTTTGTTTTTGACCTATGGGATTTGCTGGTTGGCCGCCTTGGCGTTTTACCTAGCCGACGGTGACCTACACTCTATTTTTGGTTTTGTGCTGACCATTGTCTATGTACTGATCCCTGCTGGCGTGGTTTTGTTGATTTACAACAAAAAACTATTGGATTTTATACAGTTGGAGATCCGGCCCAACCGCTGGTATCTGGCGGCCCTCCTGGTCCCCTTGGCTTTGGCTAGCGGTTCCGTGTTGGTGAGTGTTCTGTTTCCACAAATTTCTTATAGCCCCGAGATGACGGGGTATTTTAAACATTTATCAAAAACATTGCCCCCTGACAAAGTCCCCCAGATGATCGAAGGCCAGCTTCACCCCTTTTGGGTGATGACTATCCAAACGATGCTGACTGCCTTGACGGTGAGTACCTTCCTGGCCTTAGGGGAAGAACTGGGGTTTCGTGGGTTATTGTTAGAAGAATGGAAAAAGTATGGTTTTTGGAAATCATCGTTGATGTCCGGTTTGAGTTGGGGGATTTGGTATGTGCCCTTGGTCCTGATGGGGTACAACTTCCCCCTGAACCCGGAAATCGGCGCTGTGATGATGGTTTTGTGGTGTGTGGGTGTGAGCCCTATTGTCAGTTGGATTCGCATCAAAGGCGGTTCTGTTGCAGTTGCTGCGCTGTTCCACGGAGCGATCAATGGGTTCTCTGGCCTGACGACCCTGCTGTTGGTAGGAAGCGAGGAATTAACCGGTGGTTTGCTGGGGGCGGCAGGCTTACTGACCCTGTTGGTAGCAAACTTAGCGCTTTGGCTTTATGGCCGAGGTGGAGGTTTAGAAACGGTGAGCCGGCCAGTTGCGGTGCAGGCTCCGTAGGTTGATGTGTATTTGTATAGGGTTTGAAGGTCCGTTAGAAGTGGACTCACCTCCTATGCAGAGAAAATGGTCCATACAAGGAAAACACGCTCAAGGCGATGAGTATGCAGGTGGGCAGGCTAGAAAGTTGATTCGTTATACTCCTCTCAGGTTACAAGAAACTTAATCATCCAACTACTGATAGGAACCAGATATTCCAATTCTGGTCCCTAGGTACTTATTTCTGGATTTATGAGGGTATCAGGCACCTAATATGAAAAAGCCGGTTAGTTTTTTACCAACCAAAGTTAATAATCCCAGAAGAGAACTGGTTAGTATAAAAGTGGCAGAGCTGCACTTCAAAAGCGATCATGATACTGGCCCTTTGAATTTTAATTGGAAAGTTGATGACAAAAAGTTCAGCTACAACGGGTTTGTTTTAACAGCAAAAGAACTACTTTTTTTGGTATCTCGATTATTTAGTAGATCAAGGTGAGACGTTTGCTGTTGGAAAGCATTCAGTTGCAGTTAATCTACCCCTTGATGGAGATAAGTTTCTTGTAAATATTGAGGGAAAGGATGTTGAGGTAACATCTTTTAAGGCTGAGATATCGGTCGATGTTTTAAACAGATCGTTTGAGTTGGCATGTTGTGAATACAAACAAATAGACTAAAAGGGGAATTTAGTGTGGTTGATGGAATCAACTGTATTTCAAAATGATGTGGAAACGATGTTAAAACTTATTATTGTGCCAGATGACAACGGCCTTTATCGACTGGTTGCCCGAATAATGGCAAAGTAAGGCATAGTAAAGGATGAGGTGGATTAGAAATTAACTATATAAGTTAGTCAGCACTTACAGTACGCAACAATCTGAAATCAAAAAGCACAAAAAAGGTATGGAGTTAGAGACTCTGAGGTAGACTGCTGAATCAACAAGGTAAGTTATTGATTTTATAGGATAAGTGGGTGGTGGAGCCTATCGGGGTCGAACCGATGACCTCAACGCTGCCAGCGTTGCGCTCTACCAACTGAGCTAAGGCCCCACGTAATCTCGTATACTATTTTTTTCTGGCTGTGTTGTCAACAGGTAGTATGAATTTACCTTGGCGATAGAGTTGCCCTAATTTGACCGGTGAAACATGCAATCGATATAACAGGGTAACCCATTGGTTTAAAAAAGTAGTCCTGATGATTCCGAACTTACTCCATCGGCGGGCGCTGGTGATCAAGGCTTCCTCTACGGTTGTTATTTTTCCGATTTTTTTGATCTGGGTGATGAATTCGTAGTCTTCCATCAATTCTTGTTCTGGAAAACCGCCAATCGACTCGAAGCTGGACGTAGACAAGCAAAAACCTTGATCCCCGTAAGGGCGCTGGAAGAGAGCGCAACGGAGCCAGACAAAGCGGTCCAAAAGCCGAAAAGCCAAGGCAGAAGAGTCGGTCGTAAACCGAAACGCAGTGAGCCGTACATCTGGATCAGACAAGGGAGCCAAGATTGACTCCCTCCATAAGGGCGGTAAGACTGAGTCGGCGTGCAAAAAAAGCAAGAAATCGCCGGTAGCGGCTTTTGCTCCCTGGTTTAGCTGGGCTGACCGGTTTGGTGCGCATTGCTGCCACTGGACCTGAGGGAAGGCGGCAAATTGGGACTGCGGAGCCGGTAGCGGGCTTGCATCGACCACAATAATTTCGTCCTGGTCTGTCAGTTGAAGGCTAGCTAAGCAGTCCAATAGAGCTTCATGATCATGATAGCAGGGAATAATGATCGAAATTTGAGTCATTTTCCGAGCAGTGGTGCAAGCTTTTGCCAATCCTCAAAATGATCAACATCCTCGAGCATGTCACCTACATGAACCGCTAATTGGTTATGTTGGGCTTTATCGAGGGTCGCATCAAAAATTTCTGAGGTAGACCAGGGCATTGTCTCAAAGAGTACAGAATGGGGAGCTTTCAAGGCAATCAGGTAATACCCACCATCTTCGGTCGGGCCAACGGAGAGGTCTGCCACATCCAAGGCTTTAAAAGCCTGGGTGATATGTTTGGAACTTAGCTCTGGGATGTCGCTCCCGATGACGCAAATTCGTTTGTAGCCCTGTGCAAATCCAGACAGAAAAGCCCCCGATATTCGGGCGCCTAGATCTCCTGAACACTGAGGCACCAAGGTTTTTTGCCCGATCCAATCGGTCATTTGATCGAGCGAGCCCCCGGCATAGTGGACTTGAAAGTCCCATAAAGGGGATTGGTTAGCACTCAAACAATGTTGCACTAGCCTATCATGAATTTTACAGGCCTCGATATCCCCAAGGGTCGCCGCTAACCGAGTCTTTACTGAGCCTGGTACGGGGAACTTGGTGAGTAAAATAACGAGATGGTCAGTCAAAGTTGAGCTTGAGATTCCAGTTCCAAAGCAAAGTCGTGGATCAATTCAAATAGAGTTCGTATCAAATGCTTTGAGATGCCTAGCGCTTCACCCCTGGTTTCACGTTCAGCCAGCAAAGCGTGCCAACGCCTCGGGTCTAGGGGGGCTATGTCTTGTTGCAGCTTGATTTTTCCAATCCGTTTCACAACTTTGAAACGTTCGGTTAAAACCAAAATAATCGTTTTATCGATCACTTCCATGCTGCCTAAAAGGTCGTTCGGCTCTAGGCCCAATAAGGGTGAAGGAATTTCAACCCGAGCGGTCTGGTCTAGAACGGCCCCTAGTTTTGCCAGAAAGTCACGGGTTAGTCCTCGTCCTACCCCTTCAGCGTAATGGCCCATTGCCACCCAGATTTCGTGCCGGAGGTCGGCACAATCGGCGCTTTGCCTCACCAATCGGCAACGCTCAGCGACCAAGTTGAGTAAACTACGATCAAACAAATCAATCGAAAGCCGGTACTGGGGGATCTTGGAAGTATTGCTCATCCCTGTGCGCTCCATTCGATTGCTGGGCATTTATCTTCTATAAACTGAATGCCTTCCTGCTCAAGTCGTTGCCTGAACTCTTCATTAACAACCCCGATCTGGCACCAGACCAATTTGGGTCGGAGCCTTAAAATATCAGGTAAAATACCCATCAGTCTTGCTGGATTAAGGAAAATATCAATCCAGTCAACATCGCCAGGGGATAAGTCCGCGAGCGATGATTTTGAGGCAAACCCCAGGATTTCATCGGCATTTGGGTTGATCGGGGTGATCTTAAACCCATGTGACGACAAAAATGAACCCACATGAAAAGAAGGTCGGTCCGTTTTTGGGCTTAACCCTACGATGGCGACCTTAGGGTTGGATTTAATAAACTGTACTGCATTGGCTGAACTGATCATAGTCAACTCCATCGGTGTTAAACTTCTTCAACATACTCTTGGTAGAGCTTTTGTGCCAACCAATTTGATTCGTCTGAACTGTGCTTGTTGATGAACTGAAATGCTATTTTTTTACAACTGATCTGATCTACTTTCGACAACACTCGTTTTGTTTTCAGGATCTGATTCGGGCTCATTGAAAAAGTAATCTGACCAGTCCCCAATAAAAACATTTGCATGATCGGATTTGACGCCAGCTCTCCACAAATAGAAACCGGTTTTGAGCGGCGGTTTGAGGTCTGGACGACATGCTCAAGTGACTTCAAAATAGCTGGATGAAAGGGATCGAACAAGCGGGAAACGTGTTCATTCATCCGATCAACCGCCAAGGTATACTGGATCAAGTCATTGGTGCCTATCGAAATAAAGTCGCAATGGTCCAACAGGTCATCAATGATCAACATCGCGGCCGGGGTTTCGAGCATACATCCAACTTCGAATTTTGTATTAGAAAGCTTCAAAGACTCGCTTTCTTCCGCAATGATATCAACAACCCGGGTCACTTCATCAATCCGGGTAACCATCGGGATCATGACTTTGACTAACGCAAGTTCGCTAGCCCGCAGCAGAGCCCTGATTTGTGGACGTAAAATTTGTTCGTGCTCTAGGCAGGTACGAATGCCTCGAAAGCCGAGTGCGGGGTTCGCCTCCTCTAGGAGCTCAGCAATCAAAGAAGTTGTCTTATCTGCACCAATATCCCAGGTACGTAAGGTGACCGGGTTACAGCCAGACTCCTGAATGATCCGAGAAAAGATCTGAAATTGTTCTTCTTCTGTAGGGAACTTTTCTTCCAGCAAAAAAAGAAATTCAGTGCGCACCAAACCAATGGAGGCGATTTTATATTCCTTAATTTGGGTCAATTCTTCCAGAAAATCAAGATTCGCTGCCAAATCGACCATCGTCCCATCGTGGAGACGGCAAGGTTGATCGATCAGTTTATACAGTTGCTTTTGGTAATAATTTAGTTTTTCTTTTTTATTTAACTTCTCATCAATCGTCTCTTTGGACGGTTGACTGATCACCTCTCCAGAAACGCCGTCCAAAATACACACTTGATCATCGGTGAGTCTCTGGGTGATATCATGAACCCCGACCACCGCAGGGATGTTCATTGCTCTAGCTAAAATTGAACTGTGGCTGGTTTCCCCGCCTAGTTCAGTTGCGATCCCCAAAATGTTATCTTTGTTGAGATGAAAGGCATCTGTAGGGCTGATGTCATGGCAAATGATGATGACTGGATCACTCAATCTAGACAGGTCTAGCATCGGCTTTTTCAGCAAATTCGCCATCAACTTTTCTCCAAGTTGACGGATATCATCAATCCTAGCCTTGATGTAAGGGTTATCCATCAAGCTGAATTTTTCTTCTAAACCAGCGATCACCCGAATCAATGCCCATTCTGCATTGATTTGCTCTTTTTCAATGGTTTTGAGCACCTTGGGGATGAATTGCTTGTCTTTCAGTAACAGCTGATAACTTGAAAAGATCTGAGCCAGCTCATCATCCAGTAAGCCGCTGGATTGATCGCTGATTTGAGCTAATTGCTCCTCGGTTTTTTTCTGCGCCAACTGTATACGAGAAACCTCACCAGGGACTGCATCAGCGTTATCTAGCTGAGTTCGAGGGTAGTTCATGAAGGCAGAGTGAATTTTTAGCACTTTGCCGATCGCCACCCCTTCAGAAACACCCATTCCCCGGTAGATTTGCATCATCTTACACTTTTGGTTGTAACAGGTTTAAGTCCCGTACCGCCCCACGGTCGGCGCTGGTGACCATCATAGAGTACGCCTTGAGGGCCTGAGAAATGGCTCGTGGTCGTGACTCAAGCGGTGCCCAAGGTTTCGAAGATGCGGCCATAGCCTCTCGACGGGCTCCCAAGGCAGCATCGCTGATTTTGATCTGTATCAAACGTTGGGGGATGTTTATTTCGATGATGTCTCCTTCTTCGACCAACCCAATGTTACCTCCAGAGGCCGCCTCAGGTGACACATGCCCAATGGACAAACCGGAGGTTCCGCCTGAAAATCGTCCGTCGGTGATCAAAGCGCACTCTTTGCCTAAACCTTTGGATTTTAGATAGGTTGTAGGGTAAAGCATTTCTTGCATCCCTGGCCCACCTCTGGGGCCTTCGTAGCGTATGACGACCACATCTTTTGATTCGATTTTATTGGCCAAAATAGCTTCACAAGCGGCTTCTTGGGACTCAAAAACCCTGGCTCGCCCTTCAAACAACCAGATAGACGGATCCACACCGGCTGTTTTCACGATACAACCGTTGATCGCTAAATTCCCGAACAGGACACACAGACCGCCCTCTTGATCGTAGCAGTTGACGAAGGACCGAATGCAACCCAGCTCTCGGTCATCATCGAGGGTGTCGTAGTGGGTGTTTTGGGAAAACGCTTGGGTCGTGCGAAACCCAGCAGGGGAAGCTGAATACAACTCGGTGTTTTCTTTTGAACCTGTCACTAAACTGAAAGCATTGATTTGCTCGCCTAAGGTCATGCCGTTTGCCATTTTTGACCTAGGGTCAATCAAACCACCCTCCAAAAGTGACTCCATGATCCCGTTGACCCCACCAGCTCGGTGCACATCTTCAACGTGGTAGTGGCTGCTAGGGGCAACTTTACACAACGTAGGAACTTTTCGACTGATTCGATCAATGTCTGCCATGGTGAAGTCCACCTCGGCTTCTTCAGCGACCGCCAATAAATGTAAGACCGTATTGCTAGACCCGCCCATGGCGATATCTAAAGCCATGGCGTTTTCAAAGGATTGTTTATCACAAATATCTCGTGGTAAACAACCAGCCTTGGATTCAAAGTAATGCTCTTTTGCCAAGGTGACGATTCGTTTTGCCGCCTCTTCAAAAAGTCCCCACCTTCGCTGGTGAGTCGCTATCAATGTCCCGTTTCCAGGCAACGATAAGCCCAGAGCTTCAGTCAGGCAATTCATGCTATTGGCAGTAAACAACCCCGAGCAAGAGCCGCAAGTAGGGCAAGCAGACCGCTCCAGTTTGTCCAACTCTTCGTCAGAGGTGTGGTCATCCCCACCGGCCATCATTGCGTCAATCAAATCCAGCTTTTTGCCATCACTGACACCTGCCTCCATCGGGCCACCGGATACAAAAATAGTCGGTATGTTCAACCGCATTGCGGCCATCAGCATCCCCGGTGTGATTTTATCACAATTAGAAATACAGATCATGGCGTCCGCAACATGAGCGTTCACCATGTATTCAACAGAGTCTGCAATCAAATCCCGGCTAGGCAGGGAATACAGCATTCCATCGTGTCCCATGGCAATGCCGTCATCAATCGCAATGGTGTTAAACTCAGCGCCAAAACCGCCAGCTTGATCGATCACTTTTTTTACTTGCTGACCCACATCATGCAAGTGGACGTGACCAGGGACAAACTGTGTGAAACTATTCACAATGGCGATGATTGGTTTTCCAAAGTCCTCTTCCTGCATTCCATTAGCCCGCCACAATGAGCGTGCCCCCGCCATAGCTCGCCCTTCTGTACTGATATGGCTTCTGAGTTTTTTAGTCATAGCTTGTCTGTGTGGTTTATGGGTTCAAAATTAACTCAAGGAGCATCAAGGCCCTTTCTCGCACCAAAGGTTCAATGTTGCTGAACTCTTGGAACTGTTGTCCTCGAACATTCCGCTGTTCTATCGGTGTTCCAAATTCGGGGACTGGGTCGGCCGCACCGTAGATGAAAAAGCTGGTGAACTGATAAGCATTTTGGCCAGCATTGGCTGAATAGCCCATACCCAACCCTTTGGCTTTGACTTCAGCCCCTATGATCACTAAATGTTCCTGAACAATGTCGTCTCCGAGGTATTCCTTCACAAGATAGGGCATCACCCATTCATGTTTCGGTGTTCGTCGTTGAATCATCGCAGACTCTGAGGTGTTATTGAACAGTTTACTGAACTTTTTATTCAGCTCCCCGTACCCCTGGTTCCCCATCTTGGCTCTGAGAACATTCAGCCGTTTTGAAAATTCAGCGTTAGATTTCACATTGAACGGAAAATCAATCTCGTTCTTTTTGACTCGAACCACCTTGTAATGGGTTTCCTTAGGGGCCTCTTCCGGGACTTCCTCCGGCACCACTTCAGGAGCCTTTTGGGGCACTTCCACAACAGGGGTGGGCTTCGAAAGATTGACGAGCTTCTCCTTGATTTTTTCAATGCCCATCTTGGTCACTTCAAGTGCCTGGGCAAACTTGCTTTTTACTTCAGCAAAGTCACCGTAATTATCACTGAAGGTTTCAACCTTAGTTTTGAGTGCCTCATCAACTTCCTCGTTTACCCTGGATGTCAGGTCATTAAAAATCGCATAAGGCAATTGTTGCAACACTTCGATTTCACGGCTAGGGTCCTTGGCAATGATCTCAGCTAGGGTCGAGTTACCCATTTTGTACTGCTCGTAGACTTCTGATTTTCTTGGGTTCCCTTGAAGCTTTTTTGTGAGCCAGTGGGTTAAAAACTCTTGTTTAATGATCTCGAAGTCTAGATAATTAAACCGAAATTCTTTCAATTCCCCGCCGATCTTTGCTTTCATGCCAGAGAAGAAATAGATAAAGAAAAAATGATTCCGGTAATCTAACTTTTTTAAGACATGAGGGTAAACCAACTGGATATTTTGTTCATTGCGCTTCACAATGGCTTCAGCGGTGATATGCTCAGGCCCCAAGTTTTGGTACAGGTTTTTTTGATGTGCTGGTTGGATGCACATCTTAAACATAAGCTTAAAAACAGCCTTCAACTCTGCCAGACGCTTTTTTCTGATATCTACGGTGAACAGGGAGGGGAAAGTTTCCGGTTGGTTCAACTCTTTTTCGATGATGACCAACGATTCAATGGTTTTTCGGAGTTTGTAAATATCCCATAAAACCCGAACTTCTCGTTCCTCAGGGGTGGCCTCTTCGAAGAGAACTCCTTTTTTATTCTCAGATTCTTTGAGTTGATAAAAATGAAACAATAAGGATTTGATCCCCCCTTCTTGGTGAAAAGGAGGTAGAACCTGTAAATACCTATGTTTCAGCGTAGGATCGCTGATGTTTTTTGTGATCCAATCGATCCGGTGCTGAAGGAATTTTCCCAGAAATCGCCGCATGGACACCACTTCTTGGACAGAGTCGCTCCCGCTGTCGACGCTGACTTCGAAATAATATTCCTGTAAGACCTTAAGTTTAAGTGCCCAAATATCGATTTTTGATTTATGCTCAGTGAGCAGTTCCTCTGTCGACTTTGGGGGGGCCACATAAATTAGATCGACCACACGTTTTGTTTGTTTCATAGATTTGCCCCTAAACCTGATTCTCTCATGTCAATTGGATTAAAAGAGTTATATCCAATCGGTTTGGCGTTTAAATTGTATAGCCCACTTAATGTATTTATAACGTGCTGTTTTGGGTAGATCAATCAACCTGCTGAGGACCTTGATCCTGGACAACTGTCTGGGTGAGCCTGAAAAAATGATTTCACACCGAGATGAAGCGTTGGATACCCTGTAAATACGGGATTAAGTCTATGGGGTTTGGGGAGATAACACAAGCCAAATGGGCCAATTCATCTGCTTGTTTTTAATTAGTTAGACCTTGGTAGGCGGAGGATGACAAAAACTTTGCAACACAGTTTAGGATTATTGCTGCTGATCTTATTTGTGGGTACCTTTGGCTATATGGAAATCGAAGGTTGGCAAGCTTTTGATGCGCTGTATATGACAGTGGTAACTTTAAGCACCGTTGGCTACGGGGAAACCCATCCTTTGAGCCCGATGGGCAAAATGTTTACGATGCTGTTGATTTTTATCGGTATCGGAAACGTTGCCTTTGTTTTTCGTAACTTAAGTTTGGAATTGCTTAATCCATTTATAGGTCGGGCAATCAGGGAAAAAAAGATGTTAAATCAATTAGCCAAATATCATGGCCATTACATTGTTTGTGGTTATGGGCGGATTGGGCATGATGTGATCAGGACCCTTGTCAGCAGCGGGAAACAGGTGGTGATGGTCGATTTGGACCGCTTTGTTTCGTCCGACTTAGAAATGACTGTGCCTGTGGTCCATGGGGATGCATCGAATGAAGAAATCTTAGAAAAGGCCGGTATTTTGAACGCAGAGGGGTTGGTTGCTTGTGTGAAATCAGAGGCAGAAAACGTGTTTATCACGATGACAGCCAGGGAAATGAACCCTAAACTGACCATTATTGCCCGGTTTGAAGAAGAATCGACTAAGAAGAAGTTGCTTCGGGCCGGGGCCGACCGTGTGATTAACCCATACCATATCGGTAGTGCTCATATCAGTCAGATCATTGTTAAACCCACCATCAGTCGCATTTTAGACTCTTCCGGTGGCGGATTAAATATGAATTTTGAAGAAATCGACTTAGGTGAAAACCACCCTTGGGTTGGTCAGACCATCAGGGACTGTAACATCAGGTCCAGTTACAATGCGATTTTTGTGGCCATTGAAAAAAGTTCGAAACAGATTGTTTCTAATCCAGGTCCAGATTATTCATTTGAATCGAACGATCGGGTCGTTTTGATTGCTGATACTGCGGACTTCCAAAAGTTATTTGAGGCGTATGGTCACTAAACTAAAGGTTCTCATCCCTTTGATTGTTCTTCTTTGCTTCGGAGTCACCACCGTCAGCTTAGCTAAGGATACCTTTGTGGTTCATCAAAGTTTCAAGGGTCCCAAAGGAAGGGTGTATGCAGGAGGTCTGACTTCAGACGGCCGGTACGTCGTGATGATCGATAAACGGCAGACGATACGGGTTTGGGGCTACGCAAATGGTAGACCGCTCAAAGCGATAAAGTCTGGGACTCACCGACCTACAGTGCTCGCCTTTCACCCTAAAAAAAACTTACTGTTTACCGGCGGTCAGGACGGTAAAATAATCATCTGGGATATTCGCAAAGGTCAACGTATACAAACTTTATCGGGGCATAAAGGACCCATTGAAGCACTGGCTCTTTCGAAAGACGGGGAGTCGCTGGCAAGTGGCGGCAGGGATTCGATGATCATCGTTTGGAGCCTGGATCGTTATAAGATCTCAAAAAAAATCGTAGAATCTAGCGGGTCTGTCGTTTCCCTTGACTGGCACCCAAACAATAGCACACTGGCTTGGTCCAATGGAAATGGGGAAGTCAAAGTATGGGATTTAACTGCAGGGCTTTTGAAGGGTTCCCATAAACTACATCGAGGGAAAGTTTCTGAAGTTCACTTTCACCCCATGGGAACACATATTGTGAGTGCTGGCTTTGACAGGAAAATCATTTTTTGGGATTTCAAAACCAAGAAATCCGCAAAGATATTAGATGCTGGAAACGCTGCTATCACAGGTTTTGACTTCGATGCTCAGGGTAAAAACATGGTTTCTTGTTCCTTAGACAAGACAATCAAGGTTTGGGGTTTACGTCGAGATCGAGTTAAAGATGTATTGAAGCTAGTCGATAAACCGGTGCTGGGGTGCCAGTTTTCGAACAATGCCAAAAGTATCTTGGGGGTTTTTGAGAACACATACCTGCGAGGGTGGAATTTAGGGGACAATGGGTTTTTAGCTTCGCTGAAGGGCCACAAAAAATCGATCTCATCGTTGGACGTGAGCAACTCTGGACGGTATCTACTTTCTTTGTCCGAAGACAGCGACCTGCGGCTTTGGGATGTCAGGAAGATGAAGCTGGTCAAGAAGTTTGTTCTCCCAAAGGGGCATCGACCCCTTTGTGTTCGGTTTAGCCCAGATAATAAACGTTTTGCAACCTGCGGATCAAACGCTGATATTTCGGTCTGGGACCGAGACTCCGGCAAGGTCTTGTTCGAGTTAAAAGGCAAGCATAAAGGAAAAATAACAAGCTTGGATTTTAACCCCATAGAAAAACAGCTTGTTTCTGTAGGTGCTGATAAAAGAGTCGTGATTTGGGACTTAAAAGCAAAGAGACCCTCCTTTTCCACCCAGATCCATCAAGGCCAAATCAATCAAGTTCGCTATTCTGACGATGGTGAGTTCTACGGCACCGCATCAGCAGACAAAACAGCGAAGGTTTTCAGGGCCTATGACAACCAACTCTTGTATACCTTAAAAGGGGCAAAAAGAGGGGTCCGAGCGGTTAAATTTTCTAGAACAAAAGATTTGATCGCAACGGTCAGTGATGACACCGAGATTCGGCTGTACAGTCAAATTAACGGTAAGAAAAGAGGAACTATCAAAGGCCATGAGTTCATCATCACAGACTTGGCGTTTGCTCCCTCTGGCCGTGCACTAGTCACCGTTTCAAGAGATAAAACCGTTAAACTGTGGGATTCCAGAAAGTCGAAGTTCATCCGTACCCTGACGGGTCAAGACAATCAAGTCACGGCTATGGCCATGGGAACGCGGGGGGCAAACCTTTATGTAGGCGGGATCGACGGCCAAATCAACGTCATTCGTCTACCGCAAAAAATATTTGGGCGATCCTTAAAGAAAGTGAGAGCTGCTGAAAAACTGCGAGAAACTGAGTCAGTCGAGATTGATTTAACTGCTGCGGAATCGGGGGCAGAGGTTCCTAAAAAAGAGTTTTCCGCTGTGGATATTGCCGAGGAACAGTCTGGGCTGCACAGAGATAATGTTTTTGATCCAAAGGTTATTTTTGTTGATCAAGGGTTGATCGCCTTAAAACAAAACCTAAATCGCTTGTTGAAAGAACGAAATACATGTAAAAATGCCGCTGAATTGGAATCAACCGCCTTGAAGGTCTTGAAAAAAAATGCCAACGATCAATCGGCCTTTTATGGATTGCTCCAGGTGTATGCATTGCGCCATGATATACAAGCGGTTTTCCTGATGGCAAAACTTGGCGTGAAGGCCAGATTTTCACGTGACGAGTACAACTATAGCGATCCAGTAAAAATACAACGGTTTTTCCAGGTTTGGAACAATGAAGTATTTAACCTTTCTGTCGTGAGTGGGGCGGAGCTGAGGCTGGAACTGATTGATTGTAAAAATGATGTTCAGCTAACAGAGTTACCGGCCGAACTATTGTACTTTGAAATCCCCGTTGAGGTGGTCCAAGCGATGCTTTCTGGAAAGCTGACCATTGACTTTGGTGGGTTTGTTGGGCTTTCTACGGAGCCAAAAATATTTAAAAACAGACTATTCGCTTTGATTTCAGCGGTCATCAAGGGGGAGAAGAGGATCCAGACAAAAACATTGAACAAACATATCCCAACAGGCAGAGACTTAAGCTATGGCATCCTCCGTTTGGACTTGACTAAAATCGAGCAATTTGGTGACCGTAAACAAATTAAGTTTCAGTTAAAACGAAGTTCTCTGGAATGGATGACTTATCGATCCGATACAGACCAAACGAAGGCGTTGTTGTTACCGACCGGTGAGTACTATTTGCGGGTCAATAAAAAACTCAAACGGGCTTTTGTGGTGAAGGCCGGTCAGGATATTTCAGATCAAATCAACTAAAAAACTCTATGAAGCTATCCCTAGTTCTTTTTTGTTCCTTACTCCTGCTCTCTGCGTGCAAGGATTCTGCAACGTTGCAGACCATCACAGTTACACCGGCAGATCAAGAAGTGGCCTTGTACAGCGATGCGATCCAGTACACAGCTACGGGGAACTATTCCGACCAGTCTACCCAGGATTTGACAAAAAGTGTCACCTGGAGCGTTGATTCAACCACGGACACCCTGTTTTCCTCTTCGATCAAGGGCTTATTGACCCCTAGCCGTTCTGGAACTTTTATTCTATTGGCGACTCCGACGGCTACCGACACTAGCTCCGACTCCGTGGGTTATACCACGTTGAGAGTCGGGCAATAGTCCGGCTGTCCTTTAGGTGTGTTGCTTCAAATTTCTAAGCGCCGAGGCGACGACCCTGACTTGTTCATCCAACAGAGTTCTCATATCTAACAACAATCGATCTTTAGAAATACGACCCACCACCGATGGCCGTTGTACACGTAAATTTTGATGCAGCTCAGACGCAGTGAACCCGGGGATTTGAACCTCTAAGGCAATAGACAGGATGTTTTCTCCTGGTAATGAGCCTCCCCCAGGTGTTGAGAGCGTTTCAATGGTTTGTAGGCTAACTTCGGGGCATAAGTCGATGATCTGGGTCGCTCTGCGCTTCAGTCCACTCATAGGCTCATGTAACATCCGGTAGGTGGGAACCGCCAGTGGCTGTTTACGGGCATAGGACAACAGTGTTTGTTCTAAGAGATGTAGGGTGATTTTATCACAACGTAAACACCGGTACATGGGGCTGTTTCTGAGCCTTTTGACCAGTGCTGCCCGGCCCAAAATCAAACCTGCTTGAGGTCCCCCCAATAATTTATCGCCACTGGCAGTCACCAAGGGGACACCTTGGGCCAATATTTCCTTTAGACCTGGTTCCACCACTTGGTTCCCCAAAACAACAGACTCAATCGAGCCGCTGCCAAGGTCTTCAACCATCGGTAAACCTGCTTGTTTCGCCCAGAGTGCGAGGTCTGATCGAGGCACATCCGAGGTGAATCCGGTGATTTTAAAATTGGAACGATGGACTTTGAGCACCAGCCCTGAATCCGCAGACAGAGCCTTTTGATAATCTTCGATTCTAGTTTTATTGGTGGTGCCCAGTTCTTTGAGTTTTGCACCGGAAGACTCTAGGATGTCTGGAACCCGAAAACTACCTCCGATTTCGACCAGTTCACCCCTGGAAAGCAGGACCTCTTTACCTGGGGCCAGGACGTGCAAACAAAGCATGACTGCCGCAGCATTATTGTTCACTAATAAAGCAGATTCTGCGCCTGTCAGTTGGCAAAGCAACGCCTCAGCTCTTTGGGTTCTCTGCCCTCGTTTGCCTGATTGTGTGCTATACTCAAGGTCACAATATCCACTAAAAAGAGGCTCTAAACTGGCCAATATTTCCTTGGACAAAATGGAACGACCTAAGTTGGTGTGGATGATCGTCCCCGTACCGTTGATCACTGGCTGTAGCCCTGGTCGCACCTCTGCAAGGGCGATTAAAATTTCGCTGAGTAAGGACGGTTTATCATGGCCCGTCAACCGGTCGGGGTTTTGCCGGTAGCTTTTTAGAAGGTCGTTGACTTGGCAGCGAACTTCAGCCCCAAAGGGTTGGCCGGATTCAAGTAAACATCGGTCGACCTCATGAACCGAAGGCAGGATTGAAAAATCAGACATGTTTTTGTTTCCTGAAAAACCAGCCAATGGCCAACATCACCAGCGTACAGGTTTGAATCAACCAGAGGGTCCAGCCTGGATGCCTGGAGTAAAAACTCCCACCAGAAGAGCCGTCATAACCGAAACTGGCGATAAATGCACCTGGTTCAAAGCTAGGTGCCTTAAAGGCATATCGACCGTTTGGTGATATCACCGCCGATGGCCCATTATTGATTACATGGATCAAGGGAACCCGGTTTTCAATGGCTCTCAGTAGGCTAGATGCTAGATGTTGTTCAGACTCACTGGACTCTCCATACCAACCATCTTGGCTTTGTACCAACAACACTTTTCCTGCTGCTTGATCCCCTATTGATTCAGCAACCTCATCTGGGAATAGAATTTCGAAACAAATCTTTGGCACCACCTTCAGGCCAGCCGTGGCGAAAATTTTGTCCTGGTCCCCAGCCTGCAAGGTTGCTAAAAAGCCCCCAAGGACAGCTTTGGCCCATTTGTAGTTCGATAAAAAAGGTGTGTATTCACCGAAAGGAACCAAGTGGCGTTTGTGGTAGTGCCCTTGTTCTGTGCCGTCCTCCCCAAGCAGGTAGGTGGTGTTATAGTGAGCCCGGCCCTCGGGCTTGTTTTCAAAACCGGAATCAAGAAACACCAAGGGCAAATGTAGGTTTTTGATGTGCTTTTGGAAGCTTAATTTTACGTCGATCCAATAGGCGTAGCCATAAAAAGCCCCTTCAGGCCAAAAGACGATGGTCGCTCCCTGGCGAGCTAATTGCTCGGTCATCTTCATTTCTAAAGGGTAGGTTCGGCTGAACCCCGGCTCTGGCAACTGTTTATGGATGCTCGCTGGCCGGTTGGTTTGCACCAGACCAATCTTTTTTTCTTGCCACCCTGCAATTTTCTGATCCCAGCTACTCAACTGAACCGAGCCAACGACAATCCAAATCAACGTTAAGCCCGAAACGATCACTAGCTGGGGAATTGCCTTTTTACCCTGGGTGATCAATGAGGCGATCGCAGCACCAATCAGCAGAGCTAGAAAATCAAACCCCCAAACACCGGTCCATTCAATCGGTTGGAGCATGACCAAGTTGCTCGTTTGGGAGTCCCCTAGATGAAATGGGAACAAAAAGGGGAATACACTAAAAACGGTACACCAGATCAAGGGGAAGGCAAAAGGGCCAGCCCAGGAAGTCAGCGGCTTGCTTTGGCAGTACAGCCATGTGACCAAGCCGAATGCTTGGGCCATCAGCAGGGCGTAGCCCAGGGCAGACAACTGGTTGAGTGGCTCAGGCCAGCCCAGGGCGATGTGGGCCCAGTCCCCGATCCAGTAAAACCCGAGCATGATCTGGAAAAATCCAGTGGTTACCCCAAGGAAATAGGCCCGACGTCCCTTTGCCTGATCAATGGCAAGCAACAAAGGGACTGAAAACAAAAAAGCAAAGAGGAAGTAATTGAAGTTTGGAAAGGCCATTGCGGCTAGTAAACCAGCCAGTCCAGCCAGACCAAAGTCCCTCAGGTTGCGTCCAGGCAACCTAGAAACCTGTGGCTTATTCTGGGTAGGCTTCTTTGATTTCATTGATAACCGGTAATTGATCAAAAAATACTTTTAACATCAAAGGGTCAAAATGAGTTCCCTCGCCTTCTTTCATGATATCCAAGACTTTTTCCATTGGAAAGGCCTTTTTATAAGGGCGCTTGCTTGAAAGTGCATCAAAGACATCTGCAATGGCGGTGATCCGTCCTTCAATGGGGATATCCTCGCCTACACAGCCGTTTGGATAACCAGAGCCATCCCATTTTTCATGGTGATATAAAGCGATCAAGTGAGCGGTTCGCAAAAGCTTCGACCGCCCTCCAGATAACATGGTTGCGCCAATGAGACAGTGGCTCTGCATGGTTCGCCATTCCTCCGCATCTAACTTACCTGGTTTCACCAAAATTCGATCAGGAATAGCGACCTTACCGATATCATGCATTGGAGCGGACCGGCGTATTAAAATACAGTGTTCCTTCGTCAGCCCAGCAGCCTGTGCCATGATCTCAGAGTAGCGACTCATCCGCTCGATGTGGTCGCCTGTCTCAGGGTCCCGGTATTCCGCCAAAAGCCCCATCCGCTTGACCATCTCGATTTGAGACTCTTCGATATCCCTTGTCCTGTCATGGACCTGCTGTTCTAAACTTTCGTTCTGTAGGGCCAGGGCATTTCTAGCGGCAACCAAATCAAGCTGAGTTTTTACCCGTAACTTCAAAATCGCAGGGTTAACGGGCTTGGAAACATAATCGACTGCACCCAATTGTAGTCCCTTGATTTCATCAGTGGCTTCGTTCATTGCACTGATAAAAATCACAGGAACTTCAGGGTGGTCTGTCCCTGTCTTGATCAAGCGCAATAACTCATACCCGTCCATGCCGGGCATCATGATATCCATCAAAATAAGTTGAGGTAGATTTTTAACCAAGGACAACGCCTCTTCACCGCTTTTCGCAAAGGCAAGTTCGTAGTCTTCTTTTAAAATCTCGCCCAACAGCTTGAGGTTGACTGCTTCATCATCAATGATAAGGATTCGTTTTTTTTCTGCAGTGTTCATTGCAACGTTTTGATGATTGTGTCAGCGATCTGGCGGGCCCCTGCTACTGGAATAGTCTCCAGGCTATGGGGCTGCGATAATGTACGGTATAGTTGGACCCAATGGCCGCTAGTTAATTGTTCCTCAGTCACCTCCGACGCAAGCATTTGGCCCTCTACAAAGGCAGCCAACTTCGGCGATTCCGGGAAATCATGTCGTGCTAGATAAAGCACCGCCGTACCGCCTAAATAAGCCTCGGCTACCGTGCTATACCCAAGTTTGCAGATCAATAAGTCTGCAGCCTGTACTAAGTCAGGGTGAAAAAATCGGCTTTCCCAGGGGATCTGCAATCGGTTTTCCCCTGGTACTTCTTGGTCTGTTTGCCCTGCCGCAACGACAAAAAAATCATCCGAAGGGGCTACTACCAAAGGATGACCCACCCAACCCCCTAAAGTCAAGAAAACCAATTTCTGATTCGCCTGAACACCGAGCTGGCGGCGTATTTCGGCTGGGGAAACTCGGGTTTGCCTTGCAACTGGGCCTACCAACAGGGAGTCAGGGGCTACGGTGTTGCAGTGAGGGGTGCATTCAAACCGAAAATCACAATCTTCATAGATCTGTCCAAAACGATCAGCCCAAGAAATAAACCTCCGGTCCAAGACGGCGAGACCCTGGTAAATCCAGTCCCAAGTGAAGTTAGAAACCAAAAAAGAAGGGATATTTGCCGCTTGGGCCGCCAAGATCCCTAGAGGGGAAATGTCGGACACCACCGCATTGATTTGATTTTTTTTGAGCTCAAGAGCGATCTTTTCGTGGTCCCTCATCAAGGATTCAAAGCGGTCTTCGAGTTGTTTGATTGATTGGTCAATATTCACAGACACTGCGGAATGTTGTACCAGGCCGAAGTCGACGGGACCCACGTGGAGTTCAAAAGGATGGGAAATCGACTGTCTTAAGAGAAAAGCAGGGAGGTCTGTGTAAATGTGTAGATCAATCAACGGGTCCAACTGCACCAGTTGCTCAATCACCGCAGCACTACGTGTTCCGTGTCCGAATCCGTGGCCAGTGATAAAGTAGGCAATGTTGATTTTAACCATGATTTAAGGCCCCCAAGAGGGTTGGGGGCCAGACTAGATTAAAGCTCTGAAGCGTTACCAGAAAGGTACTCAGCGACGCCAGCTGTGGAAGCGGTCATCCCTTTTTTCCCTTTTGCCCAACCAGCAGGACAAACTTCACCGTGTTCTTCGGTGAACTGTAGAGCATCGATCATTCGTAACATTTCATCAATGTTCCGGCCTAAAGGCAGATCGTTGACTACTTGGTGACGAACAACACCTTGTTGATCAATCAAAAACGAACCACGTAAGGCAATTTCTTCACCAAACAGGACGTCATAGTCACGAGAGATATCTTTGCTTAGATCTGAAATCAAGGGGTATTTAACTTGGCCAATGCCACCGTTTTTAACTTCTGTATTTTTCCAGGCTAAATGGCTGAAATGGCTATCAACAGAGCAACCAAGCACTTCAACGCCACGAGCTTGAAATTCACTGAGTCGGTGATCGAAAGCAATGATTTCAGATGGGCAAACAAAGGTGAAGTCCAATGGGTAGAAGAAAAGGACTACATATTTGCCCTTCAAAGATGACAATGAAAAAGATTCATTGATACTGTTGTCTGCCATGACAGCTTTTGCGGTAAAATCTGGTGCTGGTTTGGTGACGAGGACACTCATAGCTTTCCTTGTTAAATTGTTTGACGTTCGATTCAGTTTTATAGCAGTTAAAAGTAAATTTTAACTACAATAGCTCATGTTGGTCTACAGTAAAACATTATATATATTTTATCAAGTATAATATCTAACAATATCTTTTCGTCCCTTTCTTGAGTCAGGTTAAGGATCGAATCTTTGTTTCAAGTGGTGCTGAAACCTGACTTTGGGAGGCAATAGCTTGACGGTTTGTTTGCTCCATGGGCAAAATTACCTCCGAGCCTGCAAGAACCTCCTACCTTTTGATCTTCAAAGGCCTAGGACACCAGGACGCTCTACCACTTCAATGATCCCTTATGAGCCTACAAAGCCCGACCAACGACACCACAGAGACTTTTTGGGGCTCTAAAGCCTCTGTGCACTGTTTACTGTTTGGGCACGCCGTGTTTTGGCTGTTGGTTAGCGGTATCTTTGATATCCACCCCGATATGGCAGACCATTGGGTCTGGTCCCGGTACTTGACCTGGGGATATTTTGAGCACCCGCCGTTTGTGGCGTTGACCATGCGCTGGGCGACCCTGTTCGGCAGCCCCATCTGGGGGTTGAAAATCGGATCGGTTTTTTTCTCTGTGCTGATTTTATGGAGTGCTTATCAGGTTGCCCGCTCCATGGTCGGGGAAAAAGCGGCTTGGTGGTTTTTGTTGGCCTTGGAAGCGACACCCTACTTTACCCTTGGCTCTACCTTTTGGCATATTGACCAGCCTTACATGTTGTTTTGGCTTGCTGGGCTCTGGGTTTTGTCCCAGTTGGTCCAATCCAAAAACCCAAAATGGATGTTAGCCTTTGGGCTGGTGTTGGGTCTAGGGGCTGAGTCCAAATACATCATGGCGTTGCTCCCTTTGGGTTTTGCGTTGTTTATGTTGGTGAACCGTCAATGGTTGTTCTTGCTAAAAAGCCCCTATACATGGGCAGGGGCATTGATTTGTTTTGGTTTATTGGCTCCAAACCTTCATTGGAATGCGACCCACGAATGGGTGACTTTTAGTTATAATTTTAAAAAGGGGCTCACAGGAGGTGACCCTCTGCGTCATTTTTCTCTCTTCACTGCCGGGCACTTACTTCTCTTTTCAGCTGTCCTCGCCCCTGCGGTCTGGTTTCGGTTATTCAAAAGTCTGCCATGGCGGTCCCAGGAAAAGAGAGGCTCTTCCCTGTCTGATGGGTGGCCTGCTGAAATATATTCTATGGTTTTATGCACCTCTTTGGTGCCAGCAGTTTTTTTCACAGCTGCAAGTTTTAAAGGCAGAGGAGCGGACCCCCATTGGCTCAATGTGACCTATTTTGGTTTGTTGTTAATTTTGGCCAATGATTGGAGCCGCCAAGCCTCAAAAATGAAACTGATGGGTTTTGCGGTGGCAGGGAATTACCTTTTTGTAACCCTGGTCATGTGTCTGCTCTTTTTCAACCCAATGGGGGCAGATTACCGCAACACTCGGCCTGCAAAAACCTTGGGGTGGCCGACCACCGCCATCCAAATTGAAGACCAGTTACAACAGTCGGGGCTGGAACTCCCTGAATATGTGATCAGCCGGGAATATCACCTTTCCGGGGCTCTTTCCCTGTACCTCCCTAATCATCCATGGCCCCACAGCTTAGAAAAGCCGGTGCGCAACCAGTGGAGCCCTGTGGAGAAAGTATTGCAGCAGGGAGCTTTGATCGCCTGTCCACCCAAGGAGTGCCCGTCGGTTTTAGGGCAAGTTAAAGTCCGTTTCGGACAAGTCCCTGAGCTTTTGGGAACCACCCAAACCGAATCGAACGGGTTTGTCGTCCGTGAACTCGAACTTTACACCCTGAAGCCGGTAAACCGATGATCTTATTTCGGTATACCGTAGCGGAGTTGGTATTCCCCATGGGGTTGGCGACCGGGGTCCTGAGTAGCATCATGTTGATGGACCAAATCTATAAGTTTGTTCCCTTTTTAAAAACTTCTGGGTTAGAAATCGAGCCCTTTCTGTTGATGATCGTCTATAGCCTACCCACCATATTGATGCTCTCACTGCCCATCAGTGCGATGATCGGGACTTACGTGGGGATCAATCGGTTGTCCCAGGACTATGAAGTGATTGCGATGAGAGCTGCCGGGGTATCCATGGCGGCCTTTTTTAAGCCGGTATTGTTTGTGGCCACTTGTTTGGCGTTGGTTGTGTTGGGCTTGACCATGTTTGCCAGCCCTTGGGGTGCCAGGAGTTTAGAAGCGTTGAAGTATGATATTTTAAAACAACAAACAAAAATCAACCTCTCGGCAGGTAAAATCAATAATTTTTTTGGTAAAAAAAGCATTTATGTTTTTGAAAAAAAAGAACCTTGGCTAAATGGTGTGGTGATTTCAGACTGGGAAAACCCTTTCGACTCAAACATCATCGAGGCGAAACAAGGCCGGATTCTGTTTGATGAGACGCAAAAAAAAGTTTTTTTACGATTGTATCAAGGCCGGATTCATCAATGGACCCAAGGGGATAAACACCGAATCTTGGACTTTGCCGAGCTGGAGTATAACCTAGCCCCTCCAAGCCCTGATCGCAGCAACTTACCCAACAGATACCGAGACCTCAACGAGGGACCGAGTTTGAATGATATGCAAATGTCTGTGGGTCGGTTGGTGCGTGAGATCAAAGGCCACAAAACCGGCAGTCGGCCTTACCTAGAGTATGCTGATGAACTGCATGGCAGGATTGCGACCGTGCTTTCTTGCTTGGTGTTCAGTATATTTGCGTTGCCTATGGGTATTTTTGATCCCCGGAACCCAAAAACAATGCGATTTGTCTATATGATTTTGATGATGATCGCTTATTATAGTTTCTATTCCAAAGCCAGAGGGATGATGGTGCAGGGTAAGGTCAGTGCCATCATGATCTATTTACCTTTATTAGTCGCCCTTGTGATTGGACTGGTCAATTACCTCAAGATCAATTACGATTTCAACACGCTCAGAGAGTGGCTACACACTAAATCAAAATATAAAAAGACATGAAGTATATCAGCACAAGAGGGAAAAGCCCGGAACTTTCGTTTTCTGAAGTTGTTCTGGAGGGTTTAGCACGAGACGGTGGGTTGTATTTACCTGAAACACTACCTGACTTCAGTAACCGTCTAGGGGAACTGTCCGCCTTAAGGTATCAGGACCTTGCGTTGGAGATCTTTACTCCTTTCATGGCCCCTGACTTTTCTGTTGCTGAAATCGCACAGTTGGTGGAACGGAGTTATGCATCCTTTGATCACCGGTCCATCACACCGATGAAAAAAGTTGGGGAACATTGGATTTTAGAACTGTGGCATGGACCGACCTTTGCGTTTAAGGACGTGGCATTGCAGTTTTTGGGGAATCTTTTTGAAGACCTGTTGAAACGGAGTGGCAACCAACTGAATATCATTGGCGCAACCAGCGGAGACACAGGTTCTGCTGCGATTCACGGCGTCAAAGGCAAAAAGGGGATCAAGATCTTCATCTTACACCCCAAGGGGAAGGTCAGCCCGGTTCAAGAAAAACAAATGACCAGCGTGCTGGATGACAACGTGGTGAACATTGCCATTGAAGGGAACTTTGATGATGCCCAGGATACGGTTAAGGCGTTGTTCAACGATCTGGAGTTTAAAGACCAATATCAATTAGGGGCGGTGAACTCGATCAACTGGGCTCGTGTGATGGCTCAGATTGTTTATTATTTTTACGGTTACTTCCGGTGGCAAGAAAAAACCGGGGAACGGGAGGTCGTGTTCTCTGTGCCCACCGGGAACTTTGGTGATATTTATGCCGGTTACCTAGCGAAACAAATGGGTTTGCCGATCAAAAAATTACTTTTAGGGACCAACGAAAACGATATTTTATCTAGGGCCTTCCAGTCTGGGGACTACAGCGTTTCACCGGTTGTGCCCACCATCAGCCCGTCAATGGATATCCAATTGGCAAGTAATTTTGAACGATATTTGTTTAACCTGTCCGGCCAAAACCCCGAACAGGTCAGGCAGTGGATGGAAGAAATCAAGACCAAAGGCGCCGTACAATTGAGCCCCGAATTGCTGAGCCAAGCGAACGAAGAAATCCAAGGGTTCAGGGTTGACGCTGCACAAGCGAGCGACGTGATGCGTCGTTACCACGCTTTGGGTTTGGAGCTTGACCCCCACACCGCTGTTGCGGTTGGTGCGGCGGAAGATTCCGGTTTGACCGATGTGATTTGCCTTTCAACCGCTCATCCAGCGAAGTTCGAGGACACCTTCAAAGCGGCCACCGGGGACTCGCCGAAGATTCCACAGGCCATTGCAGACCTAGACGGCGCAGAGACTCGGCACATGGAGTCTGAGGCATCTGTAGAAGCAATCAAGGCCTTGTTTATCAAGCTGGTTTCCCAAGCTTAAGGTTTTTTTGAGTTGGTTTGACCGGGCAGGAAACAGCTTGGCCAACACCCAGCTACCCTGGGATTCAGGGCTCAGTTAGCCCTGCTTCGATTGATGTCTGTCCCCTCTGGGGTTACGTAACTGCAAGAAGACTTTCGCTGAGGCAAACACCTCATCCGATAGTTTGAGCCCTGCCCACTCGTTGTTCAGCCCAGAGAAAACGAACAAGACTGTTGCCTAGGCTCATCGGTCTTGCCTGCTGGCCGGTTCAGCCATTTTTGTTAACTCATTGCCCTCGGCTCTCCACTTCCATGCGGTTTTTCCAACATCCCCTTTTCCTTGTCGGCTTCAGGCCCTTCTTTTTACTCGCCTTTGTTTCAGCTGCGGTTTTACCTCTGTTTTGGGTGGCCCTTTATGCCGGGTTTCTTCCTTGGACCTCTGGCGGTTTAGACGCCACTCGGTGGCATGGCCACGAGATGTTTTTTGGGTTTGGTGGTGCCTTACTAGCTGGTTTTTTACTGACGGCGAGCAAGAACTGGGTGAACATCCGGGGCCTCCATGGCGCACCGTTGTTTGTTGCCGTATTGTTGTGGTGCGCTGACCGTGTTGTGATGATTGTGGGCCCTGGCTCGTGGGGGTGGGTTTTTGGTGACCTGTTTTTTGCTTATGTGATGGGGTATTTGGTCTTCACCATGGTGAAACACCGAGCCCAGGATTTTTTCGGGGACAACTTTCTTTTTTGGCTGACTTTACCGCTCTTTTTGGTCGCCAAACACCTGGTGCTGAACCCTGATACCTACGTTCAGGGTATCGCTGTGACCACGGGGCTTTTCCGGGTAGCCTTTGTGATCATGTTTGAGCGCACCATGGCTCAGTTCATGAAAAATGCCATGAATTGCCCGTTACCTCGGTGGCCCTGGTTGGACTATGGCATTAAAATTTCGATGTTTTTGTCTGTCGGGGCCGTCTTTCTGCCTGCCCCCTTCGCTGCTGGGTTGTTGGCGGTAGCCACCGCTCTGCTGGGGTTCCGGTTCTTGATCTGGAAGCCACAGGTTGGGGTCAGGAATTTTGGGATTGCCGTGATGTATCTAGGTTATCTGGGGCTGACCCTACACTTAGGGTTAGAGAGCTGGACTGCGTTCAGCGGTCAGGTTGGTCTCGGTGCCTTATCGCTCCATGTGTTCACTTTCTTTTGTATGGGTATGATCATCCCATCGATGATGATCCGAATCAGCCAGGGGCACACTGGACGAAAACCACTGTTCACTGGGTTGGACCGATTGGCCTTGGGAATGATGTTGCTGGCTGGAATCAGCCGCGTTATTTTTACTCAGGTTTGGCCAGAATACTACCTGACTTGGGTCGGTGTTGCCGGTCTGGGGTGGTCTGGTTGTTTTGCTGTTTTAGGGTTCCGACTCGGCCCCTTTTTATGGGCTCCTCGGATTGACGGCAGAGAACACTGAACTGCCTACTCAGGCAGCTCAGTGAGCTGAGACTCTAGTTCATTAGCCGACAACCACTGCTTTGATCCACTGGAATTCCCGAATCCCATGGTGGGAACATTCTCTGCCAAATCCAGAGCGTTTGACTCCCCCAAAGGGCAAGGCCGGGTGGCTGGTGGTCATCGAGTTGATGAAGACCAGCCCCGTTTCTAGTTGGCTGGCAAGCTTTTCTGCCTTGTCTATATCTTGACTCCAGATACTTCCCCCTAATCCGTAAGGGCTCATGTTCGCCAACTTAATGGCGTGAGCGGCATCTTTCGCTTTGATCAGACTGGATACAGGCCCAAAGAGTTCTTCCTTGAAACAAGTCATTTCAGGGGTGACATCGGCCAGGAGTGTCGGTGTGTAAAAATTACCAGGGCCATCCAAAGGGGTTCCTCCGGTAACCAGTCTCGCACCGTCTGCAATGGACCTTTGAACCTGTCGGTCCAGCTCATCACGCAAATCAGCTCGGGCCATGGGTCCCATGTTCGTCGCTGCATCAAAAGGGTCACCTACCACCAGGGACTCCATGATTTCTTTGTGTTTTTGGAGGAACTGTTCGTACACCGCCTCAACCACAATCATCCGTTTGGCGGAAATACAAACTTGGCCTGCATTCGCACAACGGGAAACAACCGAGGTTTGGCAGCACCTTTCCAAATCAGCGTCTTCCAAGACAATGAAGGGGTCAGAACCACCGAGCTCCATCACTGCCTTTTTGAGCTCACTCCCAGCTTTCGAGGCAACTGCCATCCCTGCACGCTCGCTTCCCGTTAAAGTGACCCCTTTGATGCGTGGGTCTTCCAACGCCAAAGCAACTTGGTTCGGTTCGATCAACAGGCAATCAAAGAGGTGATCTGGGAAACCGGCCTCTTTGATCAATTCGGTGATCGCCAAAGCGCAGCCTAAGACGTTAGGTGCATGTTTGAGTAAACAACCATTACCACCCATCAGGTTTGGAGCCACAAAGCGAATCGCTTGCCAAAAAGGGAAGTTCCAAGGCATCACCGCCAGCAAAACGCCCATCGGCTGATAGGTTGCATAGGACTTCGAGAACCCAGCTTCAACCACCTCATCTTCGAGCATCGCTTCGCCGTGGGTGGCATAATATTCACAAATCACCCCACACTTCTTGACTTCGGCGACTGCTTCTTTATGCACCTTACCCATTTCTAAGGTGATGAGCTTCGCTAAAGAGTCGGCTTGGTCTACAAACAGCTGACCCAGGCGAAGCAAGAGGGCTCTCCTGTGTTCAAAAGAGGTCAGTTTCCATTGATGCCACTGTCGGTCCGCTTTGGTGATGGTGTCGTACATCTGTTCGTCGGTCTGCTGTGGGTATTCGGCAATCAATTCGCCATTAGAGGGGTTCAAGCTTTGGTACATAAACGCTCGTTAGCTAGAGGTTTTTAATGTTGTTCGTTGATTGGTTTGAGTGGGCCTGCATGACAGCCCTTAAGTTGATTCAAAACATCAAGGCCAATATCTCTTTGGTGATATTCTGGTTGGTCCCTAAAATTTCTTTGGGGTTGACGACCGGTCTCCCTGAAAAATCCACCACTTCACCACCGGCCTCCTGTAAAATGAGTGCGCCAGCCGCAATATCATAGAGGTTGAGTTCCATTTCCCAAAAGGCATCCACCTGTCCATCAGCGACCAAACATAGATCCAATGCCGCTGATCCGAACCGTCGTTGCCCCATCGTCTGCAAGGCAATGCGGTTAAACCTAGGTAAGTTGTTTTCTTCTAAGCCTGCTCGCAAACAAGCGAAACCGGTAGATACCATGGATTGGGAAAGCTCGGTGGTGTCGCTCGATTGGATGGGTTCGCCGTTGCAAGTCGCCCCGCAACCCTTTTGGGCAAGGTACATATCCCCTAACTTAGGTCCAAAGACACAGGCCAAAGTAGTGACCCCTTCTTCTTCTAAGGCGACACTGATTGACCAATACTTTTGACGGCGCACGAAGCTGTGGGTCCCATCGATGGGGTCGATCACCCAACGAACCGCTTGGTTCGAGGTAACCCCGGTTTCTTCACCATAAAATCCGGCCCCTGGAACGATGGCTGCCAACTGCTCCACCAGGAACTTCTCGACCGCTAGGTCGGCATCGGTGACCAAATCACGAGGCTGTTTTTCTCGGACATTCAAACGGCCTATTTGACCAAAATACTCCAAGGCCAGTTGGCCAAAATACTCCAAGGCCAGTTGGCCAGCCCTGAAGACAACCGCTTCAAGTTGTTGGGCTCGGGTAGAACTCATTGTTGATCAATCAAGTCCAGGCGGCCTTGGTGACGGCCCCCCTCAAATTCGGTTTCTAACCAAGTGATTAACATCTTGACCGCCAACCCCTCAGGGACGACCCGGGCACCTAACACCAACAGATTTGAGTCATTGTGCTGCCGTGCCAACTTGCTGGTTTCCACGTCGTGGCACAAGGTTGCCCGTATCCCTGTAAAACGGTTGGCGGTGATTGACATGCCAATCCCGGAACCACAAACCAAGATACCTCGGTCAACATCTCCGCCTGATACCTGAGTCGCCACGGATTTGCCATAGTCGGGGTAATTAACCGACTCAAGATCAAAACAGCCCACATCAGTCACCTGATAACCATGTTCGAGCAGCCAAGCTCTCAAGTGTTCTTTTAATGTAAAGCCAGCATGGTCAGAGCCGATGCTGAGGGTCATGGGTTGGATTTCGAATTCAGTCATGGAGAAATAAGGTCTTTTGGTTAACGTCTCTAGGCAGGATTGTTTACAACGGATATGCTAAACAGGTGAGTCAGAAAGCTCAACCGGTAAAACCCTATTCCTCCGTATATAACTGTGAAATCCTGTAAAAACTGTTCCAACACGAAAATTCATCTGCTGTCTCAAGGTCGGTTTGCCATCGCCCAGCGGTGCCCAACTTGTTTTGGTGTGTGTAAGAAATGTGATGACCTTGGTTATGGTTTCAGTCGGGATAACAAAGGCCGAGAGGTCGCTATCCCCTGTGAATGCAGGGGCATTGATCAGAAAATATCTTATTTTAACGCTGTAAAAATGCCTGCACAGTTTTTTGACGCTAAGTTTTCTAATTATGAAACCAAAACCCACAGCAGCTTGAAAGAGGCCTTGACCACCGCAAAATTTTTGTACCGACACCACAGCAAAGGCGACTGGCGAGGGATCTTGTTCATGGGTGGGGTTGGGGTTGGAAAAACCCGACTGGTTTGTAGTTTATTGCGGGAGTTTGCTTTAGAACACCAAATCCCTTGTTTATTCCAAGAATTTACCTCCTTGCTTTCAACGATTAAGTCCCAGTATGACCAAGGGATCAGTGAATCTAGCTTGCTCGCTCAAATCAGTGATGTTGAGGTTTTGGTGATTGATGAATTGGGCAAAGGTCGGGGCAGCGATTGGGAAATTGGTATTTTGGATAACCTGATTTCTTCCAGGTACGCCCAGAAAAAAACGACTTTGTTCACCACAAATTACACGAATTCTGCGGCAACCAGCTATAAAGGACCGACAGATTCAAACGGACAAAGCTCTAAAGCTCAAACCTTAGAAGAGAGGGTTGGCCAGCGGATCTTTTCCCGGCTCAATGAAATGTGTGCCTTTGTTCATTTAGACGGCCCAGATCGGCGGATGTTTGAAAACCAAAGTTAGGCTTAGAATTGTGAAGTTGGTTGCAAAGTTGGAAATAACAGCTTTCCTTTCTTGAACAGAGACGTTATTCTGGGAGGGAAAACAAATTACAACCTTTATCAAGAGTCTAACTCATGGCTAGCGAAAACATCCTGATTCTTAGTGATTCCGATTTTGAAGAAAAAGTACTTCGCAGTGACAAACCTGTCTTAGTTGACTTTTGGGCTGACTGGTGTGGTCCATGTAAGTCTATCGCTCCTTTCCTAGACCAAATGGCCGACGAAAATGTTGAGAAGGTCGTGATTGCTAAGCTAAACGTTGATGAGCACACCCAGTATGCCGCTCAGTTTGGTGTCAGAAGCATCCCTACTTTGATTCTTTTCAAAAACGGTGAGCAAGCGGATATGATCATCGGTGCCGATCCTGGCAAAATCAAGAAATTGATCGAATCTGCAGGTTAAGCTAAGGTTTTTTTGGCTGAATATCGTCGCCTTCTGGGCAAGATTGAATACGTTGGCACCGGTTTCTTAGGCTGGCAAAACCAGCCGCAAGGGCCAACAATCCAGTCTGTTATAGAAGGGGCGATCATTAAGTTAGTCGGAACTCGGCTCCCTATCTTGGCTCCTAGCCGGACGGATGCTGGGGTTCACGCCCTTGGGCAACTCTTCTGCGTAGACCTACCGAATCACTTCAACATCAAGCTAAAAAGTTTGTTTTTTGGGATCAACTCCAAATTACCATCTTCCATATCCCTTCGGGATCTGATCGAAGTCCCTCCTGATTTCAACATCAAAGAAAACACCGGAAAATCCTATCGTTACCGGATTTGGCAAGGGGCTTACCCAAGTGCGTTGCTCGATTGGAACCATTGGTGGGTGAAACATCCTCTTGATCTCCAGGCGATGCAAGAGGCGGCGAACTATTGTCTAGGCACCCATGACTTCACCGCTTTTCGCGGCAGGGGTTGCCAGGCACCGATACGGATTAAAACCCTCACCAAGCTTGACATCCAAACGACCCCTTATGGGGAGGGGGACATCTTTGAACTCCACATCCAAGGGGATCATTTCTTGAGAAAGATGATCCGCATCATGGTAGGCACCTTGGTCGATGTGGGTTGGAATCGGAGAGATCCAAAGAGCATCCAGACGCTGTTAGAACAAAAGATCAGACATGCTTGCGGTCAAACCGCCCCTGCAAAGGGCCTGTTACTGGAAGAAATCTATTATGCCCAAGACCCCTTCGCCTCTCGTGGTCTGGTCGGTTGGGAAAATGACCCACCGAAGAAAACCTAACAGGTGGGTGGGCCGGTTCACTGGGTAAACGAGGTTACCTGAGAAGATTCGCTGCTTATTGATGAAATCCTTGTCATCGGTCAACAGAGAGGGTAAATCTGTCCATAACAATTTCATCTCAAATTTTACCCCAAGAAGGAGTTTGCATGAAGTACGGTGTCATCGGTGGTAGCGGATTGTACCAAATGGAAGAGTTGGAACAAGTCGAAGAGATAAAGATAGAAACACCTTTCGGTGACCCTTCTGACCTCTTGATTCGAGGCAAACTTTGTGGCAAAGAAATCATCTTTCTGCCGAGGCACGGGCGAGGACATCGCTTGTTACCTTCGGAAATCAACTACCGTGCAAACATTTGGGCCATGAAGAGCCTTGGGGTGACCCATTTGGTCTCAGTCAGTGCTGTAGGTAGCTTGAAAGAGGAAATCGCTCCAGGGCATATTGTGATCCCAGATCAGTTTTATGACCGTACAAAAGACCGACCGTCCACATTTTTTGGAGATGGGATCGTTGCCCACGTTCAGTTTGGTAACCCTGTTTGTGGTGACCTTTGCAACGGTTTAGAAACGGCAGTGAAGGCCTCAGGTGTCAGTTATCACCGAGGTGGTTCTTATGTTTGCATGGAAGGCCCGTTGTTTTCGACCAAGGCTGAATCAAACTTTTACCGGCAAATAGGTGCTTCTGTGATTGGCATGACCAACCTACAAGAAGCAAAGCTCGCTCGTGAAGCTGAATTGTGTTTTGGAACCATCGCTCTTTCGACAGACTATGATTGTTGGCACGATGAAGAAGTGACGCTAGAAGCCGTGTTAAAGGTCATGGCCCAGAATGTGGGGAATTCAAAAATAATCCTCAAGTCTTTAGTGGAAAACTATACCCCAGATACCTCTTGCGGCCATCAGAATGCCCTAGAGTTTGCGATAGTCACCGACCGTTCGATGATTCCAGAAGCTACCAAAGAAAAGCTGAAGCCTATCACTGGTAAATACCTCGATTGAGTGAACTCTATGGCCCGGCTTATCCTGTTTTGTTGGTTTTGTGTGTGCTTAGCAGCCCCTATACAAGCTGAAACGCTGAAGTTTTGGCAGTTTTGGCCTGAAGATTGGCTGAAACCGGAGCTGAGCAAATTTGAAGCCCAAACCGGGATCAAGGTCGAAGTCGAGAGGCTGACTTGGGGTGATGGTCTCAATAAGATCATCACCGCTTTAGCCGCAGGCGAAGGCCCCGATGTCATCGAGATTGGATCGACATGGGTCGCCGGGTTTTCTTCGGGGCTCACGGCCCTAGAAACCTCAGGCATCAAAGAACAACTCAACGGTTGGGCTCCTGCCCTGTACCAAGGCAACACCTACGCCTACCCCTGGACTCTATCCACAGGTGCATTGTATGTGAACTTAGACCTGCTGAAAAAGGTGGGAGAGCCGGTCCCTGTAGATTGGGCAAGTTTACTGCGAGCGTCGCAAAAAATCCAAGCTTTGGGTCCTGAGATCTATGGTTATGGGATCAAAACAGGCTCCTATTCAACGTGGCAAAAGTTTTTACCTTTTGCGTGGTCGAATCAGGCCCGGGTCATCGACGAAAAAGGGGCCATTGGCGTAGGAAAACCCGAGTTTATCAAAGCGGTTTCCTTTTATAAAGAGCTAAAAGACGCCGGACTGTTTGATGATAATCAGGTGGTGCGCAAGTTTTTTGAAACCGGCCGATTGGGTTTCATGTTGGACGAGCCAGGGCAGGTCAAGCGGTTACATGAAGGCCACCCTGAATTACATTTTCAGGTGATCAAACTGCCTCCACCAAAAACAAGTGGCCAATCGATGGCTTTTTTAGGTGGTCAAATGTTGGCGGTCCCTAAAAGCACGAAACATCCTGAAGCAGCCCAGAAACTCATCCGGTTTTTAATCAAACCAGAAGCGGCATCGGCAATCACTAGCCGAATCACGACCTTATTCCCCGCCCAAAAGGGAGCCTCTGAGTTGCCTTTTTACTGGGATCAACACCCTGAATTATTGGTGTTTCTAGAGAGTTTAAATCACTCAACAGCCCCTCCGGCCCACCCCCAATGGGTGCAGATCCAAGAGGTCTTTTCTGAGGCTTTAGAACGGACCCTGTACGGCTTAGACTCGCCAGAGGTTGCGATGGCCACTGCACAGGCTCAGATCGAAATATTGATCAAACCAAAACCTCGGGGTGAGCGGCCCACTGTGGATCACTGGATGTTGTTGGTTCGTTACGGCGGCCTTGCGCTTTTAAGTGTTAGCATCCTTTGGTTGATATGGGCGATGGTTAGCTTTTTGAAGCTCAATGGATCAAAGCGCAGCCAAGCCAAAAAGAAGTGGCGTTACCGCAGAGACACCTTCGTTTTTCTAGGCCCTTGGTTGGCTGTTTTTGGGGTTTTTAGCTTATACCCCATCATGCATTCGGTGTACTTGAGTTTTACCGATTTCAGGGCCACTGATATGGGGCCACCTGCCTGGATTGGTATCGATAACTATATCCAGCTGGCCAGCGACCCTCATTACCTCAACTCTCTGACAAACAGCCTTTGGTTTGTGTTAGGTACGGTCCCTGTAATTTTGATCTTGGCGGTGGTGTTGGCGGTGGTATTGAACCAGAAACTCCGGTTTAAAAACTTTTACCGAGCCGCCTATTTTATGCCAGTGGTCGCGAGTGTGATGGTGATTGCGACCCTATTCGTAGAGGTCTATTCCCCTGTAGGATTGCTCAATGATTTACTCAGCTTTGTGGGTCTTTCGGGGCATCATTGGCTCAAAGAGCCCGATTGGGCTTTGATCGGGGTGATGGGGATGAACATCTGGGCTAGTTTTGGGTTTTACTGTGTGATGGTCCTCGCCGGGCTGCAAAACATCCCTCAAGAATATTATGAAGCGTCCTCCCTTGAAGGCGCAGGGAAGTTGCGTCAATTTTTTGGGATCACCTTGCCGCTGCTTAAACCGACCTTGTTGGTGGTGGTTGTCATGGACTCAATCCTGGCATTTCAGGTGTTCGGAGAAATTTTACTGATGACCAAAGGTGGGCCTTTGCGAACGACCGAAACGGCGGTGTATTACCTGTATGATTTAGCGTTTCATAAACAAGAAATGGGTTATGGCTCGGCAGCGGCTTACGGGATCTTTGCAATCCTGCTTTGCTTCACGTCCTTGCAATGGGCGGCTTATGCAAGGAAGGCTAAGTCGTAGCGGAAGGTTTTTTTAGGACCACGCCAATTTTTTTTGACACCTCAAAAGGCAATGAAAACACGTCTTTATTGTGTTGTAACTTGAGGGTTCGGGTGGCCTCAATCCGCTCGATCAAAACCATTTTCTGCCCTGGAACCAGCTGGTTTTTCTGAAAAAACTGCATCAACTCCGACGAATCTTCTAAGGATTCATCCACCATCACCACCTCGAAAGTTTCACTAGGTTCCACTTGGGATAAAAATTTCATTTCCTTTGGCGGAGAATTCCCAGGTATCGGGCTACCGTGAGGGCAGTGGGCCGGGTTTCCCAAGAAAATGGCTAATTTTTCAACCACCAGGGGAGTCAGTCCATGTTCCAAAATATGTGCATGTTGGTGAACTTCGTGCCAATCAATGCCCAAATGTTCACATAGAAAGGTTTCGACCAATTGATGCCGATACACCAGCGATTCGGCTAAGCTAAGCCCCAGAGCGGTCAAGTGGATTTCTTTTTTTGGACCCATGGTCACCAAACCGTCACGTTGCATCCGGTTTAAGGTTGCATGTACGGTGGATGGGCTGGAGTTCAGCTGAGATACTAATAAGACTGATTTTACGGTGTCTTCGCTTTTTTGCATGCTGTAAATTGCTTGCAAATATTCTTCGACGACCACTGAGTTGCGTTCTACTGCCATAGGGTTCCTTTTTCTTCAACTAACTTCCAACAATCCTGTAGGCTCTGTCTAGTCTGATCAAGGCAAAGCCCGTTGCCAAAATTTGATGAAAAAGCTAGTCTGGGGTTTTTCCAGAGGATATCGAATGTTTTTACTGCGGCCATTATATTGCCCGAATTGCAAAGAGTTGGTTTTTTTGACCAACGAGTCTGAACCAAGGCTACTTGAGGCGACCACCTCACCTTGGCAGAAACATGGTTGCCAGAAGCTTGGTGACCAGCCTCTCTTCAAAAGCGATATCCTTCAAAGGCTGTTGAACTTAGGCCCAGAAGAAGGGTTTGCGTTTAAACACAGAGAAGGTGGATACCGAGGCCATGGGGCACCTGTTCAAGCGGTGGTTCTACGTCCTGCTGACGAGCGTCATCCTTTGATTCAGATGATCACCGCTGATAACGGACTGTTTGAGGTTAAGTTTTCAGACACGGAAGGTTTGATTCAAGGCCGTTTGGTCAACTTGGGCAAGTCCCGACGGACCGGGAACAATAAGTACCGAGTGGATTCATGGGAAGCCGTTGATTCGCTAAAACTCTCCGATAGCAGTGAATCAGATGGCGCGGTTTACCGGCTGACGCTACGTTCAAGCGAACAAGAAGCTTTGGAGGCACACTGCACCCGTCTGATCCGTTATTTTGAAAAACAAGGAACGCCAGTGGTTGGCATCACGCTGTTACCCATCGACGGAGAAACCTATGGTCGTTATGTGTTCATATCGCCACGGGCAAAAGTTCTTTTAGGGTTAGAAAAAACCAATCTGCCAAGCCAATTGAGCTACTCAATCGAGCAGGTTGACTCCCTCAACTTGAATGAAGCCTAACGTCTACCTCGACCATGCAGCTTCTGCCCCAACAGACCTGAGGGTGGTGGAGGCGATGCTCCCCTGGATGACCAGCGCTAACCCGTCTGCGGTCCATCGTTCGGGGCAACGGGCGGCCGCTACTTTGGCTAAAGCCCGGCAAGAGGTCGCAAAATTCCTACAAGTGAACGCTGATCAACTCATTTTTACCTCTGGGGGGACAGAGTCGAATAACCTTGGGCTATGGGGCTCTTTGGGTTCTGGCGGTCATGTCTTAGTTTCCCCTGTAGAGCATCCCTCGGTGATGAAGCCTTTGCTGGCTCTCTCAAGCTCCGGTGCCATTGAACTAGAGGTCCTTGAGGTTGACGAAGCAGGGCTAGTTGATTTGGAACAAATCCAAGCCAAAATAAAGCCTGATACCAAGATGATTGTGGTCCAAGCGGTGAACAGCGAAACCGGTGCTTTACAGCCTGTGCAGTCCATTGGACAGTTGGCCTTGACGTGTAAAGTAGGTTTTTTTTGTGACGCTGCTCAGTGGGTTTCCGGTTACGCTGCCAGCCCTGTTTTTCCCGGCATGAGTCTGTTGAGTTTATCGGCTCATAAGTTTGGCGGCCCCAAGGGCGTAGGGTTGCTTTTTGTTCAAGACCCCCGTTTACTCCAGGCTCAACAATTTGGCGGAGACCAAGAGCAGGCCTTGCGACCTGGGACACCGAATATCCCTGGGGTGGTTGGTTTGGCCGAAGCCCTGAAGATCATCGGTGTAGAAAAGCAACAGAGAACCGCTCACTTTGTAGACCTGAAATTATATTTATACCAAGGTTTATTAGGTTTAGGGACCCCTGTTTTACCTCTGGATGCACCGGCGGTCCCCCACATATCCAGCTTTTTGTTCCCTGGGGAAAACGCACAACGTTTGTTGATGCGCCTCGACTTGCAGGGTCTTGAAGTGTCCAGCGGTTCGGCTTGCTCTCTGGGTAAAGACGAAGCCAGCCCGGTACTCCTGGCAATGAGTTTGGCTCCAGGCTTAGCAAAAAGTGTTTTACGATTTAGCTTTGGTCCTCAGACTGAGAAACAGGATTTGGATCGTCTCTTTGAGGGGCTCAAAATGAGTTTAAAGGTAACATGAGGATTGTAGTCGGCATGAGCGGCGGAGTGGATAGCTCTGTAGTCGCAGCAAAGCTGGTCGAAGAAGGCCATGAGGTGATTGGTTTGATGTTACGGCTCTGGGCTGAGCCTAGCTGTAAAGACAACCGTTGCTGCGCCCCTGAGTCTGTGGAACAGGCCCGGATGATCGCCCAAGGGCTGGGTATCCCTTTTTATGTGCTCGATTACCAGGCTCGTTTTAAAGAGGAAATTGTGGACCCCTTTGTCCAAACCTACCTCCAAGGCCAAACACCGAACCCCTGTGTGTTGTGCAACCAGAAAATCAGGTTTGGGGCGATGATGGAAGAGGCCCTAAACCTGGGGGCTGACCGTTTGGCAACCGGCCATTACGCCCAGTTATTGGAGTCCCCTGGCCGTTTTGAACTACGCAAAGGCTCCGACCCAACCAAAGACCAAAGCTATGTTTTATACCGCCTCAGTCAGAAACAATTGCAGCGCTGTTTATTCCCTTTAGGGGAAATCAACAAAACGGATACTCGGCTGCTGGCGGAAAAGTTCGGCCTTGAAGTGGCGAGTAAGCCAGACAGCCAAGACCTCTGTTTTGTCGGAGATGACGGCTATCGAGGTTTTTTGGACCGAGCTGCTGGAGAGTCCATCACCGGGGGTGATTTTGTGGATCTTGAGGGCAACGTCCTGGGGAAACACAAAGGCCTGCCTTTTTATACCGTTGGGCAACGTAGAGGGCTAGGGCTTAGTTTCACTCAGCCCATGTACGTTATAGAATTGGTCTCGCTGAAAAACCAAGTGATTCTAGGGCCAACAGACCGCCGATTTACCTCTAAAGTCATTGTTGAAGATTTGCAATTTCAACAAGACCCCACCCCTCATTGGGGGCAGGAAATTGCAGCACGGATTCGGTACAACTCGCCTGAAAGTTTGGCATATTTACAACCTCACCCACTCGGTGCCCAACTGGATTTCATAGATCCCGTTGCCGATGTGACACCAGGGCAAGCAGCTGTTTTTTATAGCGGAGACTTGGTGATTGGTGGCGGCATGATCAAGGGATAAGATGGGACATTTTAACGTACACTACCACGAAATATTGCACTTCTCGAACTGGTATTGGGTTTTAGCGGCAAGCTATTTATTGGGCTCAATCCCTTGGGGATTGTTGATTTCCAAGGTGTTTCTAGGGATAGACCCCCGGACCCTGGGCAGCGGAAACATTGGGATGACTAACGTCATGCGCACCGGCGGTAAGTGGCCTGGGTTGGCGACCTTTGTGCTTGATTTTGGGAAAGGCACCTTGGCAGTGTGGGTCACATTAAATGTACTGGACGCCCCTGGAATTTTGGGCTTAATGGTTGGTTTTGTGGTTGTCTTTGGCCACACTCGCTCGGTGTTTCTTAAATTCAAAGGCGGAAAAGGGGTTGCCACAAATTTTGGGGTTTGGCTCGCTTTAGACTGGAGAGTTTGTGTTGGAATCTTAGCGATTTGGGCGGGGCTATTCTTTTGGAAACGTATCAGTAGTTTGTCAGCCCTAGGCAGTCTGACTCTTTTACCAGCGGTGACTTTCATCTTTATTGGGTTTGAAGATAAGCTTTATCTTGCGACTATTTTGTCACTTTATTTGATTTTACTGCATAGAACGAATATCGTTAGATTAGTGACAGGCCAGGAATCCAAGCTGAAGTCAAAATCTGAAGGGTCCCATGCAGACGAGTGAGCTGATAGATAACCAGGAAAACAAGATCGTTTTTTTCTCTTGGAAAGCGGAAAAAGCACGGGGCCAAGTTTATATTGTTCACGGCTACGCTGAACATTTCCGCCGTTATGACCGCTTCGCACGTGCTCTGAATGATGCAGGCTACACCGTGCATGGCTTTGATTTGCCAGGTCATGGGCTTTCAGGGGGCGTGAGGGGACATATCGATCAGTTTGATCAGTACCTCAAAACCCTGGACTGGTTCATCAAAAACAACCCCAATCATTTGAATGATACCCCTAGCTTTCTCTTCGGGCACAGCATGGGCGGCCTGATCGCAAGTCACTACTGCATCAATCAGGAGCACCACTTCAACGGCCTGATCCTCTCATCTCCCTTGGCAGGGTTCGGTGGGTTGATCCCTTTGGTGGCAACTGGGGTTGCAAAATGGTTGAGCAGAAAGGACCCAAGCCAATCAGTGGCTAAAAAGTTGTCCGCTGAGGGCCTAACAACCTTAAAAGAACGCTGGCCTGAATACACCTCTGACCCGCTACGGCTGAACACAATTTCCCCCTCTTTATACTTGGGAATGTCTCGCTGGTCGCAGTTGCTGCACCAAAATGCAAAGCTGTTGAAATCGCCTCTACTGACTTTTTACTCAAGGGCTGACTCGGTTGTTTCGCCGGGAAAAATCGTTAAGTTTTTCCATGAAACAGGCTCAGCTGACAAACAATTGGTCGCTTTCAGCGACGCAGGACACGAAATCATCCATGATCATACAGAAGGAATCATGATCCAAAAATGCTTAACCTGGATGGAGCAGCATTGTTAAAATAGACCGTGAGGGCAAAACACCTCTCACGTAACCATAACCTTGGGGGACCGGATGAGCGAAGAGCTTTATCGAGAACATATCGGAATGCACAAAACTGAACTGCTTTCAATCCGACGAAAACAGTTTAATGAATGGCTTCGTAATCACTGTGATCCGCTCAGCAGAGAACTCACCTACCAAGTAGGCTCAATTTTCTACAACAACCTCAACTCCCACCACCTAGCGGAGCTTGAGCCGGATGCTGCTTACGAAGTGTCTGCCCGGTCCTTGGAGCTTATCCGAGCCGCATCTACAACAGATTTTTTAACTCAGCTCAATCAAGTCACCTACACTAAAGATCAAAAATCCTTGATTCAGTTCGACCTATTGGCCATCGATCGTCCATTTCTGGTGGATTCGCTGATCAATTTGTTGCAGAAAAATGAAATCAAATTGTCCTTTTTTAATCATCCACTCATTCAGTTAGAGTTTGATGTTCAAGGGGAATTGGTCAATATCTTGGACGGTGAAAAATCCGCAGAGGGTGCAGGTCACTACAGCCTGATCACTTTTGTAGCTAAATCAATCAGCCTGGAGCAGGGGCAACAGCTGCTTGAAGAAATCAAATCGCTTTTCAGAAGTGTTGAGGCCGTGACTGACGATTTTCCAGCCATGCTAGAGCTATCTCAAGGCTATGCCAAACAAGCAAACGACCCAAAGGAGCCTGTTACCCTACAGGAAGAACGGAAAGAGCTTTTCCAGTGGTTTTGTGACGGTGCAGCGGTGTTTCTTGGGTACGGTGAGGTATACGAGATTCAACTTTCTAGTTTAAAACCAGATTTCTTGATTAACACAAAGGGGTTGTGCCGAGTCCCTGAAATGGTCAAAGAGTTTTTACCTCAGTTTTCAAAGCTAGGGAACTATTTCTTGCGATCCAAACTAGGGGTGAATTTCTTTGAACTTGAAACAGAGTCCTTGGTGCATCGCCGAGACATCGTGCAGTTGGTGCTAACGACCTCCGAAGATGAAATGGGTCGGGTCAAGTTAGTCTATTTTTTGATGCTGTTCACCCGAAAAGCCACCTTTACCCCAGCAGAGCAAATCCCTGTTGCCCGGAAAAAAGTACGCAAGGTTGCTATGGAGTTCGCTGGTTCCCCTGTCAGCCATACGTACATACAAGCACTTGGGCTCTTCACCAAGTTCCCCAAAAGCGAGTTGTTTCGGTTAGACCGGGATGAAATGCGGGCTATATTGGATCAGGTTCAATTTATCCGAGAGTTTGAATCTTGCCAGTTGTACAAATATATCGATCAGGAGCGTCACTACCTCAGGTTGACTTTTTGCCTGTCAAACCAATATTTCTCTACCGAAGTTTTTGAACAGATCAACCAAAAGTTAAAAGAATATTTTGGGCTTGAACCGGAAATCAAGTATTATATCACCTTGGATCGAAACCTTTATAGCCACCATGTCTTTTATTTTCCTGAAGATTGGGAGGAGGAAAGCCCGGTCGAAGACGGGATTCTAGAAGAGTGGGTCGATCAAATAACCCTGGGTTGGTCTGAGCAGTTAAAGCGTCTGCTGGGGAAAAAAAGCTCAGATGAGGCGTACCAGTTGAGTCCTTATCTAGCCAGTTTTAGTCGGTTTTATCAGACAGCCTTTTCCCCAGAACAGGGCAGCGCAGATCTCGATAAATTACGCAGACTCGACCTTGAACACCATACCATCGTTGAATTCGCCCCTAACGGCTCTGACGTCGAATCACAGCTTTCGGTTTATCTTCCTGAAGAGGTTACCTTAAGCCAGCTGATCCCGCATCTACACAGGGTTGGCTTCACCATCATCGATGAAAACAAATTTATTTTCCCCTTTCCAGGTGGGGGACAAGGGTACCTGTTCCATTTCCAAGTGACTCATGCAGCGATCCGCTTATCGGATAAGGGTACCGTTAAAAACCGTGTTGAAAACATGCTGCTTGCTGTATTGCTGGACCGGACAGAATCAGACCATCTCAACAGCTTGGTCTTTCATGCCGGGTTATCGCTCAATCAAGTCAACCTGATTAAACTGTACCGAAACTATTACCTCCAGCTTGATGCTCCCTATGCAAAAACGACGTTGAACAAGTGTTTGCTGGAAAACGGGGAATTGGTTGTATTTTTGGTACAGTTGTTTGATCTGCAGTTGAACCCTGACTTGGGAAACCCTGACTTAACAGGAATAACCCAAGACATCACTCAGGCAATTTTTCAGGTAAAAACCGTTCAAGAAGATATTGTTTTTAAAAGTTTCTTGAATTTGATCCAATCCACCGTCAGGAGCAACTATTATATCGAAGACCCAACATCTTGTTTAGCTATCAAGGTTGCCAGTACCCAGGTTGAACATATGCCGTTGCCTCGGCCATTGTACGAAGTCTTTGTACATGGTGCCCATGTAGAGGGTATCCATCTGCGAGGTGCAATGATCGCCCGAGGTGGTATTCGACATTCTGACCGTCATGATGACTTCAGGACTGAAGTCTTGGGGTTGATGAAGACTCAGATGATGAAGAACGTTGTGATTGTTCCTGAGGGCTCTAAAGGCGGGTTTGTGGTCAAACGGCTGATCCACAATCGTGCTGAATTGATGGCGGAAGGAAAAAGGCAATATCAGCATTTCATGAACAGTTTGCTTTCGTTGACCGACAACTTGGTGAATGACCAAGTGGTTCACCCTGCTGGGGTGAAGGTCTTAGACGGGCCCGATCCCTATTTAGTGGTCGCTGCAGACAAAGGCACCGCTCATTTATCGGATACCGCCAACGAGATCAGCGTGAATCGAGGGTTTTGGTTACAGGACGCTTTCGCCTCTGGTGGTAGTGAAGGATATGACCATAAAGTGATGGGAATCACCGCCCGAGGGGCATGGGAGTGTGTGAAACTGCACTTCAAAGAGATGAATAAAGATATCCAGAAAGAGGACTTCACCGTGGTTGGAGTTGGGGATATGTCGGGGGATGTGTTTGGCAACGGGATGCTGCTTTCTGAGCACATTTGTCTTGTTGGAGCTTTTAACCACCTCCATATTTTCTTGGACCCAACGCCTGATTCAGCAAAAACTTTTTTGGAACGAAAGCGACTCTTCACAACCCCTGGCTCAAACTGGACGGATTTTGACCGTCAACTGATCAGCCAAGGGGGCGGGGTGTTTGACCGTAGCGCAAAATCTATCGATTTATGCCCAGAAATTCGTGAATCCTTGGGTACAAACCAAGAATCGGCGAGTGGTGAAGAGTTGATTCGTTTGTTATTATTAGCTCCTGTTGAGCTGTTGTGGAACGGGGGAATTGGAACCTACATCAAGGCGACCGGAGAGCCAAACCATTTGGTTGGTGACCCAAGTAACGATAATGTTCGGATTGAGGCCTCTGAAGTCCGGGTGAAGGTGATTGGTGAAGGGGGCAATTTGGGCCTGACCCAGGAAGCTAGGGTTGAGTTTGCTTCTGCTGGTGGGCGGTTGAACACCGATGCCATCGACAACTCGGCTGGGGTTGATACCTCGGACCACGAAGTCAACATCAAGATCCTGGTTGGTCAAATGATCAACGCTGGGCTGGTGCAGGCAGGGGAACAACGCTCCCAGCTGCTTCGTAGCCTGACGGAAGAAATCGCCGTTCATGTTTTGAGTCATAATCAATCTCAAGGACGTGTTTTAAGCCTTGATTTTGCTCGAAGCAAGCAGGACCTGAGCCCGTTCTTAAAAGCCATCGGACGGTTGACTAAAACGGGGTTATTAAACCGTCGTACTGAGCGGATGAGCTCGGACGAAGACCTGCTCAAACGGGCGGGGCAAGGTGTGCCTCGACCTGATTTAAGCGTTTTGTTGGCCTACAGCAAGATGGACCTTTACAAGGGGGTGATGGAGGACGAAAAGCTTCTGGACCACCCAGCGCTTGAGGTCGTATACCAAGAATATTTCCCAGAAAAACTGAGAAGTCAGATTGATATCAATCAAGTAAGGCATCCACTCAAGCCTCAAATCATCGGGACTGTTTTGGTCAACCACATGATTGACCGGGCCGGTGTCACTTTGTTACCTCGGATTCGAGATTTACTTGAATGCACCGGTATGGAACTGATCATCGCATACCATCTAGCAGACCGCTTGTTTGGCTTGGAGCCGCTGCGTCAAGAAATTTTGACTGAAGTTGGGGACAAAGACCTACCCCTTGCTTTTGATTTATTGGAACAAATCGAACAGTTTTTGGTTCCTATTGTGTTTGGTTTGATTTTGCGTCACCAAGGCAAAAACCTCAATTGGGATCTGGAGGTTGAGTATCAAGGCTCAATCAACCAGTTTGAACAGTTAACTTTACGTAATTTACTCCCAAGGCAGTTGAAGCAATTTCAGACACAGGTCGGAGATTTGGTGGGCAGAGGTGTAGGCAGTGAATTGGCTAAATCACTCTGTTATTTACCTTTATTCTCATCATGCCTCCCTGCGATCAGGCTGTCTAAGCGTCTTAAATTGCCAATGGAGCAGGCGGTAATGCTCCATGACAGCCTCGAAAGCTCCTTCAGGATCAACGGTCTTCAGTCCGATTTGATGGAGTTAAAGCTGAATACAGATTGGGAACAAATGCACCGAAGTGTGTTGGTACGTCGGTGCCAATCCATTCGGCTGCAAATCCTTGCGGCAGCTCTAGGGGGGAATATCGAAGAGCCAGAAGCTAAATTAAACCGGTTTGTCGAAGAAAACTATTCTATTTACCAGGAATACCAAGAGGATATGGCCGCCTATTCAGGGCAAGAAACTCCTTCCTTGGCCTCGGTCGCTGTCTTATTAGGCAGTCTAGAGCGTATGTTGGAAGAGGACTAGCCGCTCTATGCCTATCCGCAAAAGCGATAACAGCGGACTGCGGTGGATGAGGATCACCGCCCGAACTGCCCATTTGATATCGATCAGTCTCTACGTGGGCGGTGCTTGGTTTGGGGTTGCTGATCTGCAACTATATTTGGTCGCTGTGGTGATTTCAGGGGCACTGTTGATGGCGTTGTTTTTTAATAAAAATGCCAACTGGCTCTTGGAGCACCGAGGTTTGGTGATCATGGCCAAACTTTTGATGGTTGCTCAGTTGGGGTGGATCGACGAGCCGGGATACCTTTTACTGTTCATTATCCTGATCAGTTCCTTGGTTTCTCATGCTCCAGGGTCGGTCCGATATGCTTCTTTTTTCTTAAAAAAGTGATTTTTAAGCAGGATATTTCCCCTTGTCTAATCAATCAAAAAAAGAAAACTTCTGACTCGCATTATCGCTCAAATCTCGCCGGTCATATGCCGCCAATTGCACAGGGCTTGCGTGCCCTGTTATTTTAATGATATCCGAGTCTTGAACATTCATCCCCTTCAACTTAGTCACCAAAGTCACCCTCAAAACGTGGGGTGTCACGGCAAAGGGAATACCCGCAATTTGACCCGCTTTGATAAAATTTCTATCCAGTTGATTGGGGGAAATTTGGCGGCCATTTTTTGTCACAAAACATAACCCCTTTCTTCGGTCATCAAGGTATTCGGTCAACTGATTCAGGATGTTTTGTGGATAGGTGATCCAAGTCTCTTTGACCGCCCCTTTCGTCTTGCTTTGTCGAAATCGGATGATCCGTTCACGGAAGTTAATTTGATCGATAAAAAGGCCTAAAACTTCGCCTTTCCGTTTTCCCCCTTGCAAGATCAATTTAGCGATCAAAGCATCTCTAGGGTTGAGCTCTTGGAGGTGTTTGAAAAAATCAGCAACCTCCAGCTCATTCAGATAGTTTGTTTTTACTTTATCTCGGACTTTAAAAAAAGTCTTGTTAGAGCCTTCCCTATTCGAGAGGGCTTTGTGAATCAGCCCTTTTGTCCGGCGTTGCAAAAATGCAGTGAAACCGATGTAAGCTGCAGCTCTCGCTTGGCGGGTCGCTTCGCTCCATTGGCCTATCAGTTTGATGTCATCGATTTTGGCTTCGTGATTCACAAGGGTGAACTGTTGTAAACTTTGGTTAGGCTCCAACATGCCCTTTTGAGCCAAAGATTTAAAACCGCTACGATAGCTTCGTTCCGTATGAAAAGACAAGGTTTCGAACCAAGCATCCAAAGCATCACCGACCGATATACTTGAAAGTTGTGCCCATTGTTGTTCATGTTGCTTCGCAACCGCTTCGGCGTAGCTCTCTTCAGGGAAGAGTTTTTCTAAATTTCGCTCAGGTGAAACAGGGTACATATCAAGGTAGCGACAATGAGTGGTGGTATTAAGGGCGATGAAGATCTAAAACACCCTGAATCTATCTGCATATCGAGTGTGGATAAGTTCAATTATACACACATCAGGCATAAATACAATGAAGCACTTTTAGAGCTGTCTTGTCCATTATAATTAATATTGAAAAAAGTAAGAAGATTTTCGAGGTTTTTAACATGCTCTGAAAGGACTTTTAGGTATCAATTGATGCCTGAGTTCGCAGTGTAAAATCAATTGAAAAAACGGTCTTTAAACGACTAGATATATATTTTACCTTAAAAATAAATCAATACATTTTAAAATCAACCTGTCCATTAATAAACTAGATGAATAATTTGAAGTTTAATTCTGGGTTTTTAATGACCTCGTGAACTTTATTTTGAAGGCAACATGGGTGGAAATCTAGGGGAACAATCACTGTGGTCGGGATATGCGAAATAACGAATATTCCCACGAGAGAGCTCTTTCACGGGCACTTCAACCAGACTTTAGAGTTGAGATCAAAAAACTCATTTTGGTGGTTGATTGGTTTTGATTTCAGATATTCCAAAAAATTAGCTGACTGACCCATAAGTTCAAAATGACTACACCTTGCCAAGGACCACCTTTACTCTAAAAATTATCTTTGAAAGCGGGTACTTTGGAACGGGCGTAGGTCGTCACTCAAGAACGAACAACGGGATAACAGGGGTCAACAAATTGATCTTATAAAATAAATAGGAAAAAAAAAGCGGCTTGGTAGCCGCTTTTTTTTATGGATATAAGGTTGTTAAACCAACTTAGCCTTTGGCAGCTTTTGTGATTTCAATCAACCGGCCAGATGGGCCAGGGATTGCACCTTTCACTAAAATGACGCCCATTTCTGGTCGCACTTCAATGACTTCTAGATTCTGCACAGTTACCCGTGCGTTACCGTAATGACCAGGCATTTTCTTATTTTTCATTACACGAGAAGGTGTCGCAGACTGACCGATAGAACCGGTAGAACGCTTAAATCTTCGGTGACCATGACTTTGTGGTCCACCACCAAAATTGTGTCGCTTGACAACGCCAGCAAAACCTCGACCTTTTGAGGTTCCAGCAACGTCAACAATTTGACCGACTTCGAAGAGTGAAACATCAAAGCTTTGGCCAACTTCAACGGCATTGATGTCAGAAACATCAAATTCGTGGAGGTGACGGGTAGCCTTGTTGTCGCCCATGTGGCCCAAAATAGATTTGTTCACCTTACGAGCTTTCGCTTCGTTCAGTTCATCAAACCCAACTTGAACAGCCTCATAGCCTTCTTTTTCGTTGGTTTTTTTCTGAATAACAGTAACTGGTCCAGCCTGGATTACAGTTACGGGGATGCGGACACCGTCTTCAGTAAAGACTTGTGTCATGCCAATTTTTTTTCCTAACAGTCCGTTCAACATCTCAATCCTGAGGTCGTGAAGGTGAATTCCTTTGAATCAATGAATCTGGCGATTTTTGAGTCGGTTGTCAATCTATTTTTACTGCCAATGTCGAATTTTCACCAAACTGGCCTCTATTGCAAGGGGTCGGTAGGTTGGATTGACATAGGTTACTCCTCTAAAAACAACTTTTGGGCTGTGGCAACGGGCACAACTTTTGCTCCCCTGAAACAGCAACCCAAACTTTTTGGCCTCTATGGCCGCTTTTTTTGGCTTCCGTAGCCGTAACATAGCTATTTTTGTCATCACGGCAAACTTAGCATACTTCTTTCCTGGCCCATGACAGGCCTCACAACTAATCCCCTCGCTCAATCGCAGCCCACGACCAGTAGATCGTTTTTTAAGCCCAGGAGCAGTGCTATGACACACAAGGCATGCCATTGCTTTTTCGGGGGCCTTGATGCCCTGCTGAGCAGCAATCTTTTTTGCCGCCGGGCTCAACAGTCGGTTAAACGCTTTTGCGTGTGGCCCTTTGCTCCAAATAGGCACTGGCCCAAAGGGTGGGTCATTGTGACACCGGGTACAACGTTCCACCCCAACATAAGGAGACTGCTTGGCATACAAAGACGGACTAGCTGCCCATAACAGCAACACAAGGCACAAGAATTCTTTATGGCACATAATCCGTCAAGTCTCCAGCTAAGCCGATTTCTAGGGCCGCCATCCCGCTAGCAACATCCAAGTCAACCCCTTGGGTCCGTAGGGACATCCCAAAAGCGTAGAGTGTCTTGAATAAGTTAGCACTGCGACATTGCTCACCCATTTGACCAATGCGAAAAATAGGGAGCCCAAAGGCGTCTGAAATTTCCACGTTAAACTTATTGGTCATGAACTTACGGGTTTGGTAACTCTCAATCCCATCGGGGATGTTGATCGCTACCACTGAGTTGAGTCGGTATTGTTTCGGTACAAACAGCTTCAGCCCCATCGCCTCGACCCCAGATTGCAACGCTTCGGAGCTGTGTAGGTGCCTTGAAAAACGTTTTTGTAAGGTTTCCTCGCAGATCAGCCGCAACGCTTCGTATAATGCTAAAATCCCAGGTACCGGAGCGGTGTAATGATATTGCTGAAGGCCCCAAAAATTAAAGGCTTTACGGGCATCAAGGCACCAATGCGGCATGATCGCTGTTCGGGCCTCAACCACTTTCCAGGCAGCGTCAGAAAAGGCGATCAAACTCACCCCTGGGATCGAGCTGATTCCTTTTTGTCCGCCAGTGATGCAAACATCAATGCCCCATTCATCCATCAGCAAAGGCATGGTGGATAAAGTCACCACAGCGTCAACAATCACCAAAGCGCCAGCGTCTTTGCAGGCCTTAACCACTTCGGGAAGGTTGGGGTTATAGATCCCACAACTGGTTTCCCCTTGGACCAAGGTGACTACGTCATATTGTTTGAGTGCTAACTGGGCTTGGACCTGGGCTAGATCGACCATTGAAGGTTCATCAAACTTCATATAATCCACATCTGCCCCAACAGCGGTCGCCATGGCGCCCATACGCTCAGAGAAGGTACCGTTCACCAGAATCAACGCACTCCGACCAGGCCAAAGCAGGTTGGTCACACTCATTTCCATCCCAGCAGACGCAGGCCCAGCAACGCCCATGACCTTGTCGCAGGAGGTCTGGAAGGCGTAGCGAGCCATGTTTTTTACCCCAGCGATCACCTCGTTCATGGTGTCACCCAGATGGTTGATCACCACGCCGTTTGCTTTAGCGACCGCATGAGGGATGGGTACAGGCCCCGCACCCATCAACAAAAGCGGTTCTGGGGGCAAAATCCGGTCAAGCGGGGTGGTCAGCGGTGATGGGTAGGTGTAATGCATGGAATAGCTGTGGAAAAATGTTGTAACTCCCTTTAATTAAGCCTGTACAGTCTATGTTGGCAACAATTTTCAATGATCCTGGCTGTTACGGCTCAAGGAGTAGAATAAATTTCCGAACACTGTTAGATTTTAGAGAAAAAATTACTTTCTACCGAAGATTCATAGCCTTACATCTCATTCGCTCCAATAAAGTAGAATTTCTTTTTGATTCGCTGTCTTCTCAATTGGGCTCAAAACACCTCAGCCCCTTTGAATCCGAATGGCTGGTCACCCAAAACCCTGGGATGACCAAATGGTTGTCTTTACAGCTTTCTGACACCTTTGGGGTCTGGGCGAATGACCAAATATATTTCCCCAAACGGTTGTTGGAACGAAGCTTCTACCTGATGTTTGGCAACAAAGGTAAATCTGCAGGTAAGTGGAACCGGGAATCAATGGCTTTGGGCTTGTATGAGATTTTTGCACAGGACAGCCAGAAACCGGACCTAGGGCCGGTTTCTGCTTATTTAAACAAACAAACAGCACCTAGCGTACGGCTCGAATTAGCGCAAAAAATCGCTGATTGTTTTGATCAATACTTGGTGTACAGGCCTGATTGGATCAAACAATTTGAACTCGACGGCCCGCCCTTGGTCAACTCGCCTCATTGGGACTGGCAGAAAAAGCTCTGGAACCGGCTTTCTGCCATCTTGCCAACCGGGCATTGGGCCGACTTGACTGAGCAGTTCATCCGTCAAGTCGATAATGGACAACGCCCAGAGGGTTACCCAGAGCGGATCTCGATTTTCGGGTTATCCACCTTGCCCCCTAGCTTCATCCAGCTGCTGAAGTCGATTTCTCAAATCACGGAGTTGTACCTCTACACCTTAAACCCAACCGAAGACTTTTGGGCGGACTTACAATCTCCAAAGATGTGGATCAAAGAATCACTCAACGCAGAACAACAAAATATAGATTTCGAAGACCAGTATCACCAGCAGGGCAACAGCCTTTTGTCTTTCTTGGGCAGGATGGGGCAAGAATTTCAGGCTTTGATCACAGAGCAGTTCACAGAGTTGGACGAAAATGATCAGTTTGACTGGCCAGAGCCAACCACATTGCTGTCCCACCTTCAAGCCAAGTTAGCCGAGGTCACGCCGGATGAACAAGGGCAGGTAGACCTATCCTTGGAGAGCTCCATCCAGGTTTTCAGGGCCCATTCCCCGTTGCGGGAAATTGAGCAAACCAAAAACCAGATTTTATTGGCACTCAACGAAGACCGAACCTTAGATCCAAAAGATTTCCTGGTCTTGGTGAGTGACCTAGAGGCCTATTTACCACTGGTTTCCGGGGTCTTCGACAAGGCCCCCAGAGTTCCCTTTTCTTTGGCCGACCGTAGCCCTACGGAGTTGAGCCCTTTGTTGACCCGACTACTGGATCTATTAAAGCAGCCTAACCAGCGCTGGGAACTCAGCTATTTGATGGATTGGCTCCGGCTAGATGTGATTCAAAGTAACTTTGGTTTGACCACCGACTCTACCGAGTGGGTCGCTGAGCTGTTCACTAAAGCCGGGGTCCGTTGGGGGCTTGACGGGGATCAAAAAGAAAAACTTGGACAACCGAATGAACTACAAAACACCTGGGCCTTTGGGATCAAGCGTGTCTTACTAGGCTACGCCATGTCGGTCGATGGGGTGGTGGATCAGGTCAACCCCCTGGTGGAAGTCGAGGGGAACGATTATGAACAACTGGATGGATTTTTCCGGTTTTTTGAGGCCTTTGAGCAGATCACCCGGTCGATGAATGGGGAAAAAAAGCTGGCCGATTGGGTCTTGTTACTCAACCAGATCTATCAGCAATTGTTCCTATCCCAAGACGAAACAGACGACGAAGCCATGGCGTTCCAAACCCTGATTTCTCGGCTTTCAGGGTATACTGAACATGATATCAAACTCGATTGTGCAGGTTTGAGTAAATTCCTCAACCAGCTGCTAGACATCGACGAAGCAAACCAGGGTTTTTTAAACCAAGGGGTGACTTTTTCGGCGATGAAACCCATGAGGACCGTCCCCTTTGCTCAAGTGATGATGCTTGGGATCAGCGAGTCCAAATTCCCGGCGAGGGTTCAACCGATCAGTTTTGACTTGACCACAGAGCTGCCCCGGTTGGGGGATCGTTCCAAAAAGGAGGACGATAAATACCTGTTTTTGGAAGCCCTGTTGGCCGCCCGTGACCGGTTGACCATCAGTTATGTAGGACTGAGCTCTTTTGATCAATCGACCTCCCCACCCTCGGTCGTCGTTGCCGAATTGTTAGAGTTTTTGGACCAACATTATCGTGTGAATGGCCAGAAATGTAGCCAGTCTATTTGTTTTGATTTACCGCTGTTGCCTTTTGCGGAAGAGGGGTTTGATCCTTCGAGCCCCCAGTTGGCGAATTTTGATCCTGTAGATTTTAGTTCCGCTCAAATCACACCAACCCTATCGGGGCAACCTGTGTTGTTGCCCACCGAAGGGGTGCAAGGAAGACAGACCCCATTGCCAAAGTTCAAGGCTTTTTTCAAAGACCCTTTGGGGGCTTTTTTTAGACAAGGGTTAGGGCTGGAGTTTCGGGACTTTTCCTTAGAAGCCCAAGACCGAGAGCCACAGGTCAGTGGCCCCCTGGACCGGTACCAAATCCAGAGTGATACCATTGGTTTCTTGCAATCTGGAGTCCCCAAAGATGACATTTATAAGTTGCTTCGTGGCCGTGGGGTTTTGCCCTATACCGAGGTGGGGTCTCGGGCTTTTGAACAAAGTTATGGCCTCGTCAAAGGTCCCTATGCATCTTGGTTAGAACTCACCGGCGGCGAGCCAAACCGGCAGATCAAACAAGGCGAATTTCAGTCCAATTTTGGCGGTGTGCATGGGGAAGTCCAAACCTCCCCAAGGGTTGATTGGATTGGCTCAACCTTAAATGGAAAACAGTTGTTGCCTCATTGGGTGGATCACTTGTTTGCTAACCAAGTTTGCGGGGAATGTGAAAGCTATTTGATCGGTTCACCTAAAATCAAAGGTTGGTTTGTAAGGTTCCGGCCAGTCAAAAACCCGAAGGCTATCTTAGCTCCCTTGATCGACCTGTTCCAAACAGGACTCGCCCGGCCGCTGCCTTTGTTCCCAGACCAAGCCTACCTGTTTGTCCAGTCTGGCAAGTTAGGAGGATTGAAAGGTGGATGGAACCGGAGCTTGGAATACGGGGATTTTGCAGAGTTATTGAACCATGCTTTTGGCAGCGACCAGATCCTGTTTGACCCCGATTTTTTTGAACTCCAGTCGGAGTTCGCAGAACTGGCAGAGTTGGTTTTTAGGCCAATGATCGAAGCGATGGAGGTGCTGAGATGAATCCATTAGACTTATCCAATCTAGGCCTTCGGGGGGTGCAGATGGTTGAGGCCAGCGCCGGAACCGGCAAGACCTACACCATCACCAACCTGGTATTGAAGCTTCTATTAGATCCAGTGGACCCCTTGACCTTGCAAAAAATCCTTTTGGTTAGCTTCACCCAAGCGAGCACCCAAGAGTTGGTCGACCGGATTTCAAAGAGGCTACAGGTCGCTTTGGGTGCGATGAAAAACCAGGGATTCTGTGATGATGGGGACCCTTTTTTAACAGAGCTTGTTTCTGCTGCATGGTCTAGCGAACAAGCAGAACTCAGGATCAAGCAACTTAAGCTGGCGGTGCAGTCCCTTGACGATGGACAAATCTATACCTTACATAGTTTTTGCTCCCGGATACTCACCCAGTTTGCCTTTGACAGCGGACAGTCCTTTTCGGACCAACTGGTCCAAGACTCAAGGTTGATGGTTGCCCAAGGGGTTGAGGACTATTGGGCCAAGGAAACCTATTCTTTGGACCCTTTCCACCTGTTGCTGCTGGAGCAAGGTGGGATACACCCCACCGCTTTGCAAAAGCTTTTTGGTGATTCGAACCAACACACAAATCTAGTCGTGTTGTCAGACGATCCGCCCAAACCGGCGGATTTGTCCCGTTTCACCAAGTTAAAAGCGGATGCAGTTCAGCTTTGGGACCAAGAGCGGCTCACCCAAAAATTTGAATCAGCGACCGGACTCAATGGGAATAAATTCAGAAAGGCCAGTTGGCAGACCGCCCTATCAGGCACAGCTCAATGGCTTAAATCGACAGTCAGCGATCACAGCTTACCTGATCACTTTGAACTGCTCACGGAGCAGAAAATCCTTTCCGCCAAGAAAAAAACCGGCACACTGCCAGAGGATGTATTTTTTGGTTTAGCAGAGCAAATTTGGGACGAATCAAACAAGTTAAATGAATATGGGGAAACTTGGTGTTCCGCTTTTTTGGGCCGGTTTTTGTCAGACATCAAAGCCCAATTGGAGACATTAAAGTCCCAAGGTAATGTCCTGTTTTTTGATGACCTACTCACCCGGCTCAACGACGCGTTGGATTCCCCCCAAGGGGACCGACTGGTTACAGAGGTGCAAAAATCTTATCAAGTGGCCCTGATCGATGAGTTTCAGGACACCGATGGGTTGCAGTACCGGATCTTCCACCGCTTTTTTGGGGCCAAGCCTTTTGGACTGTTCCTGATTGGTGACCCGAAACAAGCAATTTATTCCTTCCGTGGTGGCGATATTTTTACCTACGCAAAAGCCCGAGAAGGTGCGGATGAAATCTGGGGGCTAGGGACCAACTGGAGGACCGATCAACCCTTGGTGGAATCGGTAAACCATTTGTTTTCTCACTCCAAAGCCAGACCCTTTTATTTTGACTTCATCGAATTCATGGATGTTGAGAGCCACCTACCCCCACGGATCGAAGGCCCCGAAGGACAAGCCAAGCCCTTGGTGGTGCATTGGACCTCTAAGGAAGACCAGCCAGACCACGGCAGGGACCCGCTGAGGATTCAAACCGACTGGGCCAAGGTAAATATCCCCAAGCAAGTCGCCCGAGATATCCAGTCGTTGTTGCGTTCAGAAACCTTTATCGTGACGAACCAAGGTAAACAACAGGTAGGGCCACAAGATATCGCTGTGTTGGTGCGGGCGAACGCCCAAGCAGAACAAATCCGCTCGGCTTTGATGAACCTGGGGATTCCTGCGGTCTTCCAAGCGAGCTCTGATCTCTATAAAACCCCGGTTGCCACCCAGTTTTTGCGTTTTTTGGCTGCTCTGTTAAACCCCCAACACACCGGGCTGGTGCGGCTTGCTTTGAGCGGAGATTTTTTTGGGATGTCAACCTCAACGATGGCCGAGTTGATCAAAAATGGGGATGAACTCGCAGGCTGGATGGACCGGTTTAAAGAGTGGTCAGAGCTGTGGATCAACCGAGGTTTTGTCCCCTTGTTAAACCGATGGGCTGGGCAAGTAAATTTGGGTGAAAACTTATTGAAACGGCCTGAAGGGAAACAGACTTGGGCCAGCTTGAGGGAGTTGATCCAATCGTTGCAAAAAGAAAACACCTTGCACCATTATCGGCCCATCCAATTGACTTGTTTCTTGGAAAACCAAATCAAGCGAGAGGACATTTCTGGAAGCTACGAACCCAAACCAACGGATAAACCTGCGGTGTCTCTGGTCACGATCCATAAATCCAAGGGTCTGGAATATCCGATTTGTTTTCTGCCCTACCTCTGGTCTTCAAAGGCACCCAAAAGCAGCAAAACTGAGATGCCCAGGGTGTTCCACCAAACCGAATCGCCGAACCTATTGTGCTTGGACCTGCGGACAGAACAGGAGCACCACTGGGAAGTCCAGACCGAAGCCCACGCCGAAGACCTGCGGCTGCTTTATGTTGCCTTGACCCGAGCAAAACACCAGAACCACCTTTATTTCGGGCCTTTTGGGCCTTGGGAGCAAAGTGCATTTTGGTATTTGATTGGCTCCAAAGACGGAGAGCCGGACGTTTTTGGCGGACCACAAGGGAAGCTATTGCCCTACGCCCAACTCAAAGAGTTGCACAAAGGCTGTGATTCGAGCCAAATCAGGCAGCAAATCGCCGACTATTTTGCAGACATCCAAGAAAATATACATTGGGCGGATGCACCTAGATCATTAATGGCCCCGGCGCTTGAGCCCTTGCCGGAACCTACTCCCTTAACCCCTTGGGAATTGAACCGGTCGCTGAGCACTCACCACCGAATCGGAAGCTACAGTGCTTTGGTTCGCAATGCGTCGTCCCATGCTCGTAAGCCCGTATTGTTGGTAGAGGAAGGCCCCGGTATTTTACTTGGTGAGTTCCCTAAAGGCGCACAGGTGGGACTGTTTTTCCACCAACTCTTGGAAACCATCGACTTCACCAATCTGGCCCCCAACTGGCTTACCTCCCAAATTCAAAGTTTATTGAAGCAATACCGGATGGACCCAGAGGTGTGGGCTGAATTGTTGACTGAGTGGCTGCAACAGTTCCTCCGCCAGCCGGTTCTTGGGCCTGGGGTTTCATTATCCACCTTGGATAAAACCAAAAAGCTGGTGGAAATGGAGTTTTTCTTGAGTCTAAACCAAGGCCAACCCTTAACTCCTGAACGCTTGGCGTCGGGGTTCAACCAGTTGGCTATGGCAGACTACAGTGAAAAGGTTAAAAAACTGGGCTTCGAAACGCTGCAAGGCTATTTAACAGGTTTCATTGACTTGTTTTTTGAAGTCGACGGGAAGTATTATGTCTTAGACTACAAATCCAACCATCTGGGCCGACAGTTGGTGGACTACGGCGAGTCTGGCCTTGCGGAGGCAATGGCAGAACATCACTATTATTTACAGGCATGGCTGTATAGCTTGGCAGTGCATCGGTTTTTGGGCATACGGGTTCCAGGCTACAACTATGAAACCCATTTTGGTGGGTGTGTGTATCTCTTTCTCAGGGGGGTGGGTTCTTCCACAGGCGGGGTATACCGATGTCGGCCCACAGAATCCGAAATCGGGCAACTTGATTTATTGTTTGGGGGGCGGCCATGAAGTGGACCTTGGAGAACTTCAAACAATCCGGTTTGATCAATCACTTTGACGCCTTTTTTGCCACCCACCTGCAAAGCGACCGGCCTCGGGAGATCATCTTGGTGGTCTTGGCGTTGTTGAGGCAGGCGAATGGCCGGGGTAATATAGCCATCAGCCTCGATCAGCTTTGCCAGACCGAATATCAAGTTGAAGATGAAACCTTTATCTTTGACTCTCCTGCCCCCGAGACCGTCAAAAAGGCTTTGTTGGGCTCCGGCCTGTTAGGCAAACCGGGGCAGGCTGGGCCGTTGGTTTTAGAAGAAGAACTCTTATATTTACAACGGTACCATGCCTACCAAAGCCGGTTGGTGGATAACATCAATCGACGGCTGATCGACCCTCCGGTTGAGGTGACCCTCGGGCAGCAGGCAGCGTTGTCAGAGTGGTTCACAAACCCAAAAGCAGCAGGGCAACGGGAAGCTTGTTTGTTGGCTTTGAAACACCGGTTCATGATTTTGACCGGCGGCCCTGGCACTGGAAAAACCACCACTGCGTTCAAAATATTGCACCTTTTGCAACTAGCCAGGGTGGAAGCGGGCTTGCCTGCGTTAAAGATGCGGCTGCTCGCCCCTACAGGGAAAGCGGCCATTCGACTGACTGAGTCGGTGTCATCTCAAACCCAACGATTGCCCGATGACTCGGCGCTGCGAACTGTCTTGGAGGTACAAGCCGAGACAATCCACCGGTTCCTGGGGTTTGATCCACGGAACAGGACTTCGTTCATCCACCACCAAAACCACCTGGTTGATTGCGAACTGATCTTAGTTGATGAGGCCTCAATGATTGACCTTCCGCTGTTTTGTAAACTTTTAGAAGCGATCCCCCAGCAGGCCCAGTTGATCCTGATGGGAGACCCGAACCAATTGGCCTCGGTTGAAGCAGGTTCGGTGTTGAAGGACTTAGTGAATTTTGAAGGAGCCCCTCCAGCCGAACCGGCCCAGCCCCAAACACCTAACAACGTTGGAGCCTTAGTCGAACACCATGCACACCTCAACGAGTCCTTTCGATTTGGGGATCAAATGGGTTTGGTGAATCTCTCTGGAGCGGTGTTGTCTGGGCATTCTTCGATCCAGGATTACTTTGACCAAACAGGTTTACAGCATTTCGAAGTGAACACTCCAGGTGAGCTGAAAAACATCCTGATCCCCCAAATCAAAGAGATTTTCTCCCCCCTATGGAGCGCACCCAATGCGGCCGAGGGGTTAAAGCGATTAGGGGACCAAACGATTTTGTGTGCCGTTCGTAAAGGGGCCTTCGGGGTACAAGGGGTCAATGACTTGAGCGTACAAATCCAACAAGAATCAACAGCAAACACCGGTTGCTGGCCTTTGATGATCACAAAAAACAACCCTGCCTTGGGCCTGTTTAACGGAGACATCGGGTTGGCTTGGCCCAGTGAAAGCGGCACACACGCTTGGTTTCAAGTGTCTGGGGAGCCGGTTTCGTTCCCTTTGGGCCTCCTGCCCCAATATGAGGTCGCTTATGGCAACACGGTTCACAAATCCCAAGGGAGCGAATATCAAAGCGTGGTGTTGGTGCTCCCGCCGGTTATGCAAGAGGGGCTTTCTAGGGAATTGTTGTACACAGCGCTCACTCGCTCAAAAGTAAAATTCACCTTTATAGGAGGCATGGAGGTCTTCCAAGCGGCAATTGGCCAACAGATCAGACGAAAATCGGGTTTGAGCCAATCATTCAGGGGCCGGGAACTGTAAAAAAGCCTTGCCTTGGACCACCGACTCACTTAGCCTTAAGGGCTAACAAACCAGACTGGAAAATCACCCATGAAAAACCTTTTATTTTTGCTCGCTTTAGGAGCTTTGTTACTCTCAGGATGTAACAATGACGCCGAAAAACTCAAGAAAAACGGCAGCTGCCCAGGCTGTGATTTGACCAATGCATACTTTAAAAATGCAAATTTTGAAGGAGCAGATATTTCCAAGGCGAACCTACTTGGGGTTACCATGGATGGTTCTAAGCTTAAAGGTGTAAATTTCGAGGAGTCCTTTTTATTTACGACCAGCTTCATGAACGCAGACCTGACCAACGCAAATTTTAAAAATGCCACCTTGGTGACCGCTAACTTACGTAATGCGATCATTGATGGTGCTGATTTCACCGGTGCCGACCTTTCTGGTTCGATATGGCTACAAGGATTTAGATGCCAACAGGGCTCGATTGGGGTCTGTTATAAAACCGCACTGATCAAGCTGAAAGCAACCAATAACTGCGAAGGTTGCAACTTATTCAAAGCAGACCTAAAAGGACAAACCCATACAGGAAGTAACTTTAAACACGCCGTGTTTCATAAGGCTGACCTGAGAAATGCGAAGTTTCATAACACCAACATGGGATATGCAAACTTCAAAGATGCCCTAATTGAAGGCGCTGATTTCACCGGTTCGGACCTACGTGGTGCGAAGTGGATCAATGGTGTTGAGTGCGGAGACGGCTCAATTGGAAAGTGCGTCCCTCATACAAACGAACCTAAATAGAGAATACCATGCGACAAGATAGACAAGACAAACAAGATGAATATCAGCTGAGCGAGGAGGAGTTCACCGAACAAATGTCTGAGCAGTTCCAAGACTTCGTGTCTGGAAGTGAGACCGAGCGTCATTTAAGTGCCATGAACTCTTTTCACCGCCGCTTGGCCCACCAATTAGCAACTCGCTTCGGCTTGGAGACTCGCTCTGAAGGGGAAGGCCGAGATCGGCATATTGTCATTGGGAAGACTGAAGAATCAAAAACTCCCGAAGACTTGGAAATCGATGAGAGCATGGTTTGGAACTTTGGGGACAAAGAATTCTTGGTTGACCCTTTGCAAGCTTCTGTCGAAATCTACCTCGGTAAAGACGGGACTGTAGGCGCTTGGAGCAGCAGCATGAATGTACCTACCGTGGACCGCAAAGAAGTCACTTCAGGTGTCTTTAAAATCAAGCAAAATCAGATCGTCCAAATCCAAGATCCCCTCTGGTAAATGGCTCAGATTACTTGTCGGATATTTTACAATTCCCCAACAGCAGAGGCTTAAATGCCTCAGGCTGTTGAAAAGTATTGAAGATCAGTTTTTGTCAACAGCTCCCCAACAAAGCTCAAGCCCCAACCCATGGGGAGGCACAGCCAGCGCACTGTTATTACAGGCTAAAAAAGTTTAAAAAAAATCAGATCTTTTTGCACAGGCCCTCCTTTTAAACCCCGATATTTGTTGACTTTATAGCCTTTTTTGCCAAGTTTTACACAGCTTTTGCACAGTTTGAAAAACGAGCAAAAAGAATAAGGGAGCTTTGTTGGGGAGTTAATTTTTTTCGAAGAAAACCAGGATTGCACCGGTCCCACCAAGGAAGATGGGGGCGTGTTCAATCGAGTAGACAAACTGTGGGGAATCGACGTCTAACCAATCCATCACCACCTTGGGTAAAACCCCACCTTTGACAGAGCTGTTCAGCCCTTTACCTGTAATCACCAACATTGAGCTGTATCCCTTTCGATGGGCTTGGACTAACTCCCGCTCCAAGGCGTCAATCGCCTCATCAGCGGTGAACCCATGGAGGTCTAAGGTCCAGTCGGGCTCAAATTTACGGTTGATCTTTCTTGGCCGTGCGCTTTTAGGGCGTTTCAGGGGCACATACTGCGGGACAGGCTTATCAGAGGTACGTAGAGGCAAAGAAACCTTACGTGGTGGTTTAGGCGGAACAATGCGATGGTCTTTAGAAAGGGGTTTGACCCCTAAAGACTGCATTTCTTTCAAAAACTCGTTTTCCTCGCTCATTGGGCTGGAAATCAGATGGAACAAGGGTTAAGGTTGATGGATCAGTCTATAAAAACGAACCTTAAAAGGGAAGCATGAAAGCAGCGATGATTGGTTATGGCCAAATGGGCCAAATGATAAAAACGATGTCAAAGAACACAGCGGTAGAAATCGTTGCCACCATTGATCCCTATTCACCGGACGCCGACTTCAAACAAATTGACGCAGCTTCGCTGGCCGGGGTGGACGTGGCCATTTGTTTCACCAGCCCAGATGCGGCTTTGGAGAATATCCAAAAAGTCTTAGAGCTAAAGGTTCCCTTAGTGATGGGGACCACAGGATGGTTGGATCACAAGGAGCAAGTCGAGCAGTGGGTGGCACAAGCAGGGGTGGGGATGGTTTACTCATCCAATTTTTCTATAGGGGTCAACCTATTTTTCTCCATCGTTGCTGAAGCAGCTCGGATGGTGAACCAGTTTGACATGTATGACGTGATGGCCGTCGAAACCCACCACAAGCTCAAACGTGATTCCCCCTCTGGTACCGCTTTGACACTGGGAGAGCTGTTGCTTGAAAACTTGTCGAAGAAAGACACCTTGGTCACAGAGCGGCTAGACCGTCGTCCAGAGCCTAACGAGCTGCATTTTGCGTCGATCCGTGGAGGCCATGTGCCGGGCACTCACCAAATCGAGATTGATTCTGAGTTTGACACCATCGAGTTGACCCACCGTGCCAGGAATCGAGGTGGGTTTGCTTCAGGGGCTTTGGTGGCTGCACAGTGGATCACAAAACAAACGGGCTTTTTCACCGAACGTGAGATGATGGCCCACCTGCTTTCACAGAAATAGGCCGATCCATTCAGGCTTTTTTTTCTAGGTAACGGGGGACGGTGATTTTTTGTTCCCCAGCAAACAACACCAACTCAGGCTCATCAGCGAGCTTGGTTTTGATGTAGCCGAGACTAAAAAACCCTTTTGGTCCTTCTAAGTGTGACGCTGTGGTGACTTGGCCCACTTGTTTGCCCTGATAGGTAATCGGGCAGCCAGGCTCCAGCGGCTCAGCAGAACAAAGCTGCTCTAGGCGGTTCTGTAACCGGCCACGGAACGTCACCCGGCTGATGGGTTCTTGGCCAAGGTAGCAACCCTTCTGAAACTCCATGCAGGACTCTAGGCCCGCTTCTTGAGGCAATTGCCCTGCACCAAAATCAGCCCCAGACCGGGCGACCTGATACATAGGCCGTAACTCTTCAAACAAAGCAAACCCAATCGGCGTGAAGCCGCTTTGTTGCAGGGTTGAAAACAAGGTTTCGTCGCTAAAAACCACGGTGTAACCTTCCCGTTGCTCCAAGACCCTTTGGGTTGGGGCCGGTACAAAAGCACCAAAAATAAAGGCAAGGTCAACTTTGGATTCGAGCAGTTCAAAAGCCACCTTATCCATGATGGCGTTGAAGCTCAGGTGTTTTAACAGCTTTGTTTCTTCTCCAGGGTCCACAAACAGTAGCAAGTGATCATCAAAGGCGGCGACATAGGTGTCAAAGATGACATGGCCATGGGCGTTGGTGAACAAGCAGCGAGTCCCGTCCCCAGGGTTAAACTGCCTCAAGTCCGTCGGCCCCAAGCCGTTTAAAAAAGAACAGCGGTCCTCTCCTGAAATTTTTATCGGAGGCCGTGGGAAGGGCATGAACAGCCTACCCCAATCAACAATTTGTTCTGGCTTGGTGATTTGTAGCGGGATGGAGTGGCCTTGATGTTCCAGAAACTGGGCCTCTGGGAACTGAGCAAAATAGGGATGGTTCATTGGTGGATTGATTGATGATTCCAAGCGTCAAGAGAAGCTTCTTTCAGGGCTTCGGCGTAACTAGGGTGGGCAAAACAAAGTTGCCCCAATTCGGCGGCTGTCATTTTTTGGGAAATCGCTACACTGGCTGTTGCCACCAAGTCGGTCGCTCGTTCACCAATCAGGTGTACCCCTAAGATTTGACCGGTCTGTGGATCGCTCAACACCTTCACAAAGCCATCTGGTGAGCCTGCGGCTAGTGCACGGCCTAGGGGCCTGAAGTTGAATTTACCGGATGTAAAAGCTGTATCACTGGATTTCAGCTCAGATTCGCTTAAACCTACAGAAGCGACTTCAGGGTGTGTGTAGACAGCAGCTGGGACCACAGAACGCTTTGGGCTGTGCCCCGCCATGGTGTCCACCGCCCAGACCCCTTCTTCGCTCGCTTTATGGGCCAACATTTGGCCTCCAATCACATCTCCAACCGCAAATATCCCTGGAACATGGGTCTCAAAGTCATTGTTCACCTGGATATAGCCCTTGGGGTCCAGCGTGACCCCCAGTTTATCTAGGCCCAGACCCTTGGTGTTGGGTCTTCGCCCTACGGCAACCAATACTTTTTCTGCCGTTAAAGACGATGTTTTGTCTTTAGAGTCCAGCATTTGGACTTCAACCCCCGCATCGGTGGGTTTTAATGAGGTCAGTTGATGCTTCAGTTTAAACTTGAACTTTTGTTTTTTAAGGCACCTGAGCAGTTCTTTAGACAAGTCTGTGTCCATCTCAGGTAGAAGGGAATCGGTTAGCTCAACCACAGTCACTGCGCTGCCAAGCCGGTTAAAAATACTGCCCATTTCCAAACCAATCACCCCACCACCGATCACAACCAGCGATTCTGGGATCGAAGTCAACGACAATACATCGGTGGAGCTGAGGACTTGCTGGTGGTCAAACTTAGCAAAAGGCAGTTCAACAGGCTTGGAGCCCGTGGCGATCAAGATTTTTTTGGTTTGTAACCGGGAGGTCTCTTCCCCAGAAACCTCGACCTCGCCAGCACTGAGCAGCTTCGCTTCCCCGTAAATCCAGTCAATGTTGTTTTTCTTGAATAGAAACTGGAGCCCTTTTTGACTTTGGGCGATGACTTGGTTTTTCCGGTCCATCATCTTGCCCCAATCGGCCCTTAAGCCTTCCACTTCAACCCCAAACTGTTGCCCCTTGGTGTGTACCGACTCAAAGAGATGAGTTGATTCTAGGAGGGACTTTGAGGGAATACAACCTACGTTTAGGCAGGTGCCCCCAGGGACCAAGTGTTTTTCAATCAGCCCGACTTTATAGCCCAACTGAGCCCCCCGAATCGCAGCGACGTAGCCGCCAGGACCGGAGCCAATGACTAATAAATCATAAACCATAACTTTCCCGGTAAACGTCCCACGTACTTTGGATCATCGATCGCAAGTCGCTTTCTTGGGCCTCCCAGCCTAATAATTCCTTGGCTAAACCGACAGAAGCTAATAAAGTCGGCGGGTCTCCATCCCTGCGACCTACAATTTTAAAAGGGATATTGATCCCAGAAACTTCCCTTGCCGTCTTTAAAATTTCTAACACAGAGTAACCTTGGCCCGCCCCTAGGTTCACAATCAATTTAGGGGCATCCTGACATAAGGCTTGGTAAGCTGCGACATGACCACGGGCTAAATCAGACACATGGATGTAATCCCTCACGCCGCTGCCGTCACGGGTATCATAATCATCCCCAAAGACGCTGAGGTGATCCCGCTGTCCACAGGCCACTTCCATCACCAGCGGGACCAAGTTTTGGGTGTTCGTTTCTAGCCCCTTGATCCGACCTTTGGTATCAAACCCAGCGGCATTAAAATACCTCAACGAAGCGAACCTTAGGCCTCGTAACCGATGATACCACTCCAAATAGCCTTCGATCGCTAGCTTGGTGAACCCATAAAAGTTGACCGGATTCGTTGGATGGTCTTCACCCATCGGAAGGGTAACCGGGTCACCATAAACCGCCGCTGTGGAAGAAAAGATAAATTTGCTGTCCTTCTTTGCAGCGTAGGCTTCCAGGAGGTTTAACGTCCCGATCAAGTTTTGTCGGCTATAGATTTCCGGTTTTTCCATCGACTCACCCGCCGCCTTCAACGCAGCGAGATGAACCACCCCATCCCAAGGTTGGCTGAACAGATCAGCCAATAACCCGATGTGCTGGATATCCCCTTCGATCAAATCAATCCCATCGGTGATATTTTTCCGCAATCCGCTGGAAAAGTTATCTAAGACGCTGACCGAAGCCCCTGCATCTTTGAAGGCCAACGCAACATGGCTACCAATATAGCCAGCACCACCAATCACTAATATTTTGTGGTTCTTTAAAGACATCTTATTTGGTCCAGCTTTGAGGGAGGAATAACACCAGGAGAGTCAAGATTTCTAAGCGACCCAAGACCATATTGAGGGATAAAACCCATTTGGTAAAGTCGTGCAGCTGGGCGTAATTATCTGTCGGGCCGACCATGCCCAAACCGGGGCCGATGTTCGATAGGCAAGCAATCACTGCAGAGATGCTGGTGATCATATCTGGTGTTTGTAGGCTCACCAACAAGATAGAAAAAACCATCACAGTGATATAGATGAACAAAAAACTCAGGATCGAACCCAACACAGACCGTTCAACCACGGTGTCTTGCATCTTCACATCCCGGACCAAATGGGGGTGCAACATTTTGAGCATTTCCACATAAATATACTTCAACACCAACATCAACCGGACCGACTTCACCCCGCCAGCGGTACTCCCGGCGCAGCCCCCCATGATCATCAGCAGCAAAAGAATCATCTGACCAAAAACAGGCCAGAGCTCATAGTCTGCTGTACCAAAGCCAGTGGTGGTTACAAGGGAAACCACCGTGAAGGCTACACCGCGCAAAGTCGGTTCAAAGCCGGCAGTTGACTGCAAGAGGATCACCCCAGTGACCCCCAAGGTAGAAGCCAAGATGATCGTTAAATAGAACATCAGCTCCGAATCTTGTTGATAAACCTTCAGCTTAAACCCACGGAACAAAAACCGAAAGTGAAGTGCAAAGTTCATCCCCGCAATCGCCATGAATAAGGTAATGATCCACTCTAACAACGGACTGTTAAACGCCGCTACAGAGGTGTTTCTGGTGGAAAACCCACCGGTAGACATGGTTGCAAACGCATAGTTCACCGCTTCAAAGGGGGTCATGCCGAAGAACCAGAGTAGCCCAATCAGGATCACGGTAAAAACAAAATAGATAAACCACAAAACCTTGGCGGTGTCTTGGATTTTAGGGGTTAATTTTTCTGCCGTCGGCCCAGGGACTTCAGCCTGGAAAATCGACATCCCGCCAATATCTAAATAGGGGACAATCGCAATGGTCAAAACAATGATCCCCATCCCGCCTAACCACTGCGTCATGCTGCGCCAAAGCAGCAAAGGCAGCGGCTTGTCTTCGATCACCGTAAAGATAGAGGCGCCGGTGGTGGTGAACCCTGATACGGACTCAAAATAGGCGTCTGTAAAAGTCGGAACCGCTCCAGATAAGAGAAACGGCAAGGCACCAAAGAGGCCAGCAGCCAACCATGCGAAGGATACCAAGGCAAAGCCATCTTGGTTTTTGAAGGGCTTTTTGCTTTTTGGCAGCATCAATAAACCTGCCCCGATGAGGATACTGATGACTGACGACAAAACAAAGGCTTCTAAGTCAGAAGAATCGATCACCCAAGCATACACCGTAGGGATCAGCAGGCAACCGCCCACCAGTAAAATAATCACCCCGAGGGCCTTTAAAATCGAGCGGTATTGCATTAAACAGCCAAACCAAAATTTTTCAAAATTTCCGGTTTATCCAACCGATGAACCAACAATAAAACCAGATCACCCTCTTTTAACAGGGTATCTGAACCAGGGAGAAGGTATTGATCCTCTCGTTTCAACATCCCAATCGCTGTGGCATCACCCAAATCAAGGTCGCTGATTCGAGCGCCCGCCCAATTGCTGCCTTCAAAAAGTTTGAGCTCAAGGACTTGCATTGAACCCTGCGAGAAGGCGGACTGGATTCGGCCTCCGCCAAAAAAACGGTCCAAACTACGTGAGGTGGTGATCCTTGGGCTGATCGCTCGGTCGATTTTAGTCGCCCGTTCTAAAATAGCGATGAGTTCTTGCTGTTTCACCAAACAGATGGCCTTCGCCTCGCTGTGTTGCTTTGCCATCAAACAAGCGGTGAGGTTGACCTCTTCCAAAGAGGTCACAGAAATAAAAAAATCTTGTTCGTCGATTCCTTCAGCAGCTAGTTTTTTTAATTCGGTCCCATCAAACTGTAAAATCATCGCCTTAGAGAGCCGTGCAGCAATTTTTTGAGCCCGAGTTTCATTTGTTTCAATCACCTTCACTTGGTGGGCGGTGGTTTCAAGTTGCCTCGCTACCCGGAGGCCGATATGCCCCCCACCGTTGATCATCACCCTTTTGGACTTAGCAGATACTTTGGTATACCCCATCAGTTGCCGTAGCCACTGGTGATTTTGCGTAGGACAGAAAAAATACAGTTGGTCAGCCAGTTCGATCCGGTGTTCTTGGGTGGGCAAAAAACAACGCTCTTGCCGAGAAAGCAACGCAACTGATATTCCCATGCAACTAATTTTACCGTGTATCTCTGCGATACTGAATCCAATAAAGGTGTTGTAGCTTTGGACTTTATACCCAAGAAATGAGAGCCTTCCAGCGTCGAACAGGTGCCGATCCACTAGGTTGGGGGCCATCACCATTTGGACAATTTCATCGGCGACCAGTTCAACTGGGTTGATGATATGATCAATCCCCAAAGACTCTAGGGATGCTTTTTTCTTCGCCCCCTCCAGTTGGATGGACCGAATCCGGCAAACTGTTTTGATCACCCCAGCAGATTTGGCCATTTTACAGGCGATCATGTTAGTTTCATCCGAGTTGGTGATCGCCAGGAACAGGTCTGCATCCTTGAGGTGGGCTTTGCGAAGAAACCGGGAATCAATGATATTAGACTGATCTACTTGAACATGGAACTGAGACTCTAATTCTTTTAAGATCATTTTATCTGTGTCGATGACAGATAAAGTAACCCCTTCACGATGCAGCCGTTCAATCAAATGAAAACCAACCTCTCCAGCACCAGCAATAACAATTTTCAATCGTTCCTCACAGTTGAATCCACTTTTTAATAGTTATATGACTCACCTATCACCCTTGGCAAGCGGAGCCTTAAAACATCTGGTTCCATGAAACTTAGCGGTTGACGCTAGGGGTCTGTAGAGGTAAGGGTTTAGATTATCTTTATTAACCTAGACCAGACTATCACAGGAACTCCCTGCTATGTTCTCATTTATACCAGACTTATATGCCATGTCCCCTCAAAAGGGCGAAGGCCAAGCGGACATGATGAGCCAGCTGATGTTGTTCGGCTCGATCTTCATGATTTTTTATTTTTTGGTGATCCGACCTCAACAAAAGAAGGCAAAGCTACAAAAAAACATGATTGAGTCGATCAAAGTTGGAGACGAAGTCGTCACCGGCGCAGGCTTCTATGGTAAAGTGAAAAAGCAGCCCGCTGAAAAGGACTATGTTGAACTTGAAATTGCCGCAAACACGGTTGTTAAGATTCAAAAAGACCAAATTGTTAGCGTAAACCCTGAAAATTAACCCTCATTAGGGGCGAAATGAGCCTTCCAGCTAAAGCTCTTTTGATTTTGGCAGTGATAACTGCCGCACTATTTTATGACTTGCCCACCTTGCGGACCTTCATGCCACAAGAGCCAGGAGCAAAAGTCAGCTTAATGAAGTCTCGACTGAGCCAAATCAAGGATTTGGTCGAGCCTCTACAGGTTTTTCAATTGGCCCTTGCTGACCCTAAAAAGTCTCGCATCCAATTGTTGATGGCAGATGATAGCCGTGTTCCTTTGGAAAATCCGATTTTAAAAGGGATTTTAAAGGACCAGTTCACCTTGCAGTCTACTAAAGGTGAGGTATATCTAGTCCTCAAACCTGAGTTCAAAGACAAGACTTTCATTTCGAAAGTCGGTGGAGAACTTGACGGACTGTTCACAAACTTAAGGAAGATCACTTCGATCACCCTTGGGGATGACAGCAAGTCCATCGTGTTGGCGCTGAAAAAGGGACGTCGTCTTTCTGACCTGACAGACCCGCTTAAAACCATGTTGGCTGAAGACCTCGAGTCCTTTTATAAGGAAGGGGAAAACAAATACCAACTGCGGGCCAAAGGGCTAGAAAACGTAGTCAGCTTGGGGTTAGACCTTCAAGGCGGGATGTACCTAGATATTGGGGTTGAAGTGGATGTTGTGGTACACAACGTACTGCAACGAACTACCGAAGCTTTGGAAACCCTCCTGCTTGACGGTTCAATCAATTATGATTCCGTTGAATTGGACGAAGACCTAAATATCGTAATCAGCCTAGAAGCAAACGAGCGGCTAGACCTGAGCACCGATGACTTTCAACGTTTGCTTGAGCCCGACTTTTCGACTGAAAAGACCGACGCTGGCTATGTATTGACATTAAAGCCAGATGAAGCGAAGCGCATTCGTCAACGGGCGATTGAACAAGCCTTGGAGACGATCCGAAACAGGATTGACCAACTGGGTGTTAAAGAGCCTTCGATCCAACGACGTGGTGACGATTCCATCATCATCCAGCTCCCTGGCCTAGATGACCCAGACAAAGCTCGTCGTGTGATTGGACAGGTTGCGGTTTTGAATTTCTTGTTGGTGTCGAAAAACGGTACACCGGAAAGCTTGAATGATGACCAAATGCTTTTGTACGAAGAGGTCCGCGACCCGATCACCAAAGAGGTTACTGGACAAACCCCTTACGTACTTGAGCGTAAGGTGTTGTTACAAGGCGACTTGATTCGTGACGCAAGAGTTTCCTTCTCTCAAACAGGGCAGGCTAGCGTTTCGATGTCCTTCAACGCTGAAGGTTCACAAACCTTTGCGGACATCACAGGAGCAAATGTCGGTCGTCAATTGGCGATTGTATTGGATAACAAGGTCCAGTCTGCTCCGAGGATGAACGAGAAAATTGAAGGTGGCCAAGCTCAAATCACCGGTAACTTTAGTCCTGAAGAGGCCTCTGAGCTTGCTTTAGTGCTCCGGTCCGGTGCATTACCTGCCCCAATCATCATCCACGAAGAACGGACAGTAGGTGCAAGTTTGGGTGCAGATAGCATCCGGCAAGCCTTGTTCTCTTTGGTTATTGGCTTTGTGGTCGTGATGCTGTTCATGGTCATGTACTACAATGTGTCCGGGATGTTCTCGGTCATCGCCTTGCTGGGGAACATCGCTTTGATTGTCGCCGCTTTAGCTTACTTCCAGGCGACGCTTACCTTGCCGGGTATGGCAGGTATCGTGTTGACTATCGGTATGGCCGTTGATGCAAACGTGTTGATCTTTGAGCGAATTCGAGAAGAACTCGCCAAGGGCACTCGGCACCGAACGGCTATCCAGCTTGGGTTCCAAAAGGCTACGGTCACGATCTTAGACTCCAACATCACCACCATTTTAGCGGCGATCATCCTCTTCCAATTCGGAACCGGACCGATCAAAGGGTTTGCGGTCACGTTGTCAATTGGCATCCTGGCTTCAATGTTCACCTCTATTTTTGTTGGCAAATACCTCTTTGAGCTGGTCTACCTGACTCGCTCTAAACTCGACAAGATTTCCATCTAACACTATGAAATTTTTCAAAGACCAGCCTAATTATAATATCATGGCTAAGAAAAATTTGGCTGCATTGCTTTCCCTTGGGCTCATCGTCCTTGGGATTGGGATGTTTTTTGCCAAAGGGGTCACCTATGGGATCGATTTTAAGGGTGGAACCCTTGTCCAGGTGCAGTTTAATGAGGCCCCTGAGTTAGGAGTGTTACGGACTGCCTTTGGTGATAGCATTTCTACGGCGGTGTCGATCACGTCCTTTGGTGATGATATCAACAACGAAGTGTTGATCACCTTGCCTCAAAATGCCTTCAGCGAAAAAGCTAACATCAGTGCTGAAGTCAAAGGAATTTTGAACAAGAAATTCAACGATTACACAGTCCGGCGGGTTGAGACAGTCGGTGCAAAGGTCGGCGGTGAGCTGAAAGAAAAAGCTTTTAACGCCGCTGTCTTTGCTCTCGTGGGCATTTTGGTTTATGTTGGGCTGCGGTTTCAGCTTCGTTATGGGGTTGCGGCGGTTATCGCACTCTTCCACGATGTCATCATCACCCTTGGGGTGTTTATGTTACTCGACAAAGAGTTCACTTTGACCATCGTCGCTGCGATTTTGACCATCATTGGTTACTCGCTCAACGATACCATCGTGGTGTTTGACCGAGTCCGTGAAAATGTCGCTAAGCTGCCTAAGTCGCCTTTGTTAGACGTGATCAACCGCTCGATCAACGAAAGCCTCAGCCGAACCATTTTAACTTCGGTGACCACCTTCTTTGTTGTTTTTATCCTGTTCATTTTTGGCGGCGAAATCATCCATGATTTCTGTTTCACCATGATGATTGGTTTGATCGTGGGTACCTATTCCTCTATTTTTGTGGCCAGCCCAATTGTCTGGTTCATGGACCAACGCAAACGAGCCCGCTAAATGGATCGAGATCATTTTTTTGGGCTTATCAAAGAAGCGATCCAAGGGCAAATTCAGTTTCATTTAAACAAACGATTTGGCCCGGTTGGCGAGGTAACCTTCAAGTTTGAGATCCCCCCGGAGTCGACTTTGGGCCACCTTGCCTTAGCTTGCTTTCCATTCGCAAAACCCTGCAAGTCTAGCCCGGCTCAAATCGCTGGGTTTTTGGCTGAAGACCTAGGACAAAGCCCTATCTGGGAGTCTGTCCGTGCTACAGGTCCGTACCTGAATTTCTTGTTGAATCCTGTTGAAGTTGCTAAAGCTGTGTTCCCCCACGTCCAGTCCCCCGATTTTGGGAATGGAACCATTGGGAAAGGGAAAAAGGTGATGCTGGAGTACTCCAGCCCTAACACCAACAAACCTTTACACTTAGGCCACGGCCGGAACAACCTCTTGGGGATGAGCCTCGCAAAACTGTTGGAAACTTCGGGGTTTGAGGTGGTGAAAACCAACTTGATCAACGACCGAGGAATCCACATTTGCAAGTCAATGTTGGCTTACCAAAACGCAGAAACCCACCCGACCCCCGAATCTGCTGGGAAAAAGGGAGATAAGTTGGTTGGGGAGTATTACGTTTTATATGACAAACAAAGTAAAGAAAACCCCGCCCTAGCGGAGGATGCCACCCAAATGCTTCAAGATTGGGAAGCGGGAGAACCGGAAGTTCGTAAATTGTGGGAAACCATGAACCGGTGGGTGATCGACGGGTTTACCCAGACTTACAAACGGTTAGGTTGTGAGTTTGACAAGCTGTACTTTGAATCCCAAACCTTTGAGTCAGGCCGGGCGATTGTTCAGGATGCAAGGACCCGTGGGCTTTGCCAGACCGAGGACAACGGCGCTTTGTCCATTGATCTAGAAGATGCTAAGCTGGGAAAAAAAATCTTGCTCCGTGGCGATGGCACCAGCATGTACATCACCCAGGATTTGGGAACCACCGTTAAGAAGTTCGAAGATTTTGCCCCTCTAGACGCCAGCTTGTTTGTGGTGGGCAATGAGCAAGATCTGCACTTCAAAATCCTGTTTGAGACCCTGAAACGATTTGGTTATGAGTGGTCCGACCAGTTGGAACACATCAGCTACGGCATGATCACTTTGCCGGAAGGGAAGATGAAAAGCCGTGAAGGCACGGTTGTGGACTTAGACGACCTGATGGACTCCATGCATGAGTTGGCGAAACAAGAGATTTTGTCTCGGGAGAATTTCGATCCAAACACAGAAATGGAGCAAATCGAATTCACCGCTGAGTCCTTGGCCCAGGGTGCCTTGAAGTTTTTTATCCTCCGCAGTGGCGCAGCCAAGGAAATCCAATTCAACCCTAAAGAAAGCCTATCTTTCGAAGGTGCGACTGGCCCTTACCTGCAATATACCCATGCGAGGATATCGAGCCTACTGGCAAAAGGCGTGGAGTTGACCCCAAGTTTTGATCCACAGTCAGACTGGAACCGGTTAGAGACCAACCTTTTGGTGTCCTTGTCTCGGTTCTATGACGCACTCTTTGAGGCGACCCAAGCAAGAAACCCAGCGAGTCTGTGTGGTTATCTCTCTGACCTCTGCCGAAGTTTCAACAAATATTATTATGATACCCCGATTCTCAAAGTAGAATCTACCGAACTCGCCCAGTCCCGATTGGGCCTAAGTGTTGCTGTGCAAGCTGTGATCGCTAAAGGTCTACGGCTGCTGGGCATCGAACCTTTGACAAGAATGTAGCCATGTCGACAGAAACCACAATGGAAAAAATCATCTCTCTAGCCAAGCGGCGGGGTTATGTCTTCCCTGGAAGCGATATCTATGGCGGCTTGGCAAACTCATGGGACTACGGTCCGTTGGGTGTTGAGCTTAAAAACAACATCAAAAAATTCTGGTGGAAATCTTTTGTTTCGAGCCGGTTGGATGTGGTTGGTTTGGATTCAGCTATTTTGATGAACCCCGATGTTTGGAAAGCTTCAGGCCACTTGTCTGGCTTTTCTGACCCCTTGATGGACTGCAAAAAGTGTAACGTCCGACACCGAGCGGATAAACTGATCGAAGAAAAGTTAGAATCTTTGGGCCGTGAAGTCAGCGAGGCTGCTGGCTTGGACCACAACGCCTTGAAAGGGATGATCGACGAGTTAGGGATTGACTGCCCAAAATGTGGTGCTCATGACTACACTGAAATCCGGGAATTCAACTTGATGTTTAAGACCTTCCAAGGGGTCAACGAAGACCAAGCCGCTGTGGTGTACCTACGGCCTGAAACCGCCCAGGGGATTTTTGTTAACTTCAAACACCTGACCAACACCTCTCGCAAACGTGTCCCTTTTGGGGTGGCTCAGATTGGGAAAGCGTTCCGTAACGAAATCACTCCAGGGAATTTCACCTTTAGAACCCGTGAGTTCGAACAGATGGAAATGGAGTATTTCTGCAAGCCTGAAACCAGCATGGAAACCCACGAATTTTGGAAGGGTTTTTGTATGGACTGGCTGAAGTCTTTAGGGATGAAAGATGAATTGATCCGCATGCGTGACCATAACGAAGATGAGCTGTCTCATTATTCGGGTGCCACCAGCGATATTGAATTCCAGTTTCCTTTTGGCTGGGGTGAGTTGTGGGGAATCGCTCACCGTGGTGATTTCGACCTGACCCAACACCAGGAACACAGCAAAAAAGATCTGTCTTACCACGACCCGATCACCAACGAAAAGTACTTGCCCCATGTCATCGAGCCTAGTTTGGGCGCTGACCGGGTGGCCTTGGCCTTTTTGTTGTCTGCCTACGAAGAACAAGTGGTTGGGGACGATACCCGTGTGGTGTTGAAGCTACATCCGAAGCTCGCTCCGATCAAAATTGCGGTGTTGCCTTTGTCGAAAAAACTCAATGCCTCAGCCATGGCTTTGTTCGAAAAGCTAGCTCCTCACTGGACTTGTGACTTTGATGAATCCCAGTCTATCGGCAAGAGATACCGACGGCAAGATGAAGTAGGGACTCCTTACTGTATCACCTACGACTTTGACTCTGAAGATGACCAAGCGGTCACCGTCCGGGAACGAGATTCAATGGCCCAAGAGCGAATCAAGATTGAAGACTTGATCAGCTACTTCCACAAGCGAGATCTTTTCCTATGAGCAAAGCCCTAGAAGAAGGCCGCAAGCTAGACTTGGATTTTACCAAGCTAAAAAAGGTGGCCAAATGCGGTGAGGACGTGATTCCTGCGGTCGCCCAAGACTTGAACACCGGTGAGGTGTTGATCGTTGGTTACGCCAACAAACAAGCGATTGACTACACCCTCAAAAATGACGTGGCCGCTTTTTGGAGCACCAGCCGTGGTGAGTTGTGGATCAAAGGTGCAACCTCGGGTGAGTACCTGGACGTCAAAGAAGTCCGGGTGAACTGCGAGCAAAACTCTGTGTTGTACTTGGTTACTGTGCGCAACGTTGGAGCATGTCACACTAAGAACAGCGAAGGCACCCCTAGAATGGGCTGTTACTACCGCAAAATTGGAGATCAAGGCCGTTTAGTAAACCTGAACCCTTAGATCATCCAAATCTTGCTTCTAAACCCTTTAATGGGCTTAGAAGCAACCCTCCTCCAGAAGTCCCTTGTTTGAAGTTTGAACCCCTCGTTCCTTATTTTTGTCTGGGCCAGTGATGCGAACAAACTATCAGTTTTCAATTTCTTCCCATCTTGGTTGCACAGCCTCCGAGCTTTGGGGCCATGCGATTACCCCACAGGGCATCAATCGTGAGTTGTTCCCTTTGTTGAAGATGACCTCTCCAAAAAGCTACCAAAATCGCTCTGGCATGACGGGTGTGCCGCTGAACCAAAAACTCTTTCGTAGCTGGATTCTTTTGTTTGGGGTGATCCCTGTTGAATATGATGACATCACCGTTGTTGAGATGATCCCAGAACAAAAATTTGTTGAAGTTTCGACCATGTGCACCCAAAAAGTTTGGCGTCATGAACGGAGATTCACCCAAGTGAGTGAAGTCTGCGAAGTCACCGACCAAGTGACCTTTGAGCCCAAACTAAAGCTGTTTGGACCGGTGCAGTTGATGATCTTCCGATTGGTCTTTCAACTCCGACACAAGAACCTGAAACGAATTTTCCCCGTTCTCTGATCTGCCTCCAAAGAGAGGAGACTGAGCTTCAAGTCCGGTATCCTGAGAAACTTCTTTTTTGCATGCCTCCATCCTGATACCACCCTGCGATTGCGGTATCAGAGCAATGTCTAGATATTTCACCTGCTCAACAACTTGTTTACATTTCCCCAGGATTAACTTCGGTGAACAAAGGCAAACTGAAGGTGAACCGACTTCCCCCAGAGGCTAGGTTTTCAGCTTTAATCTCGCCGCTGTGGAGGTTTAAGATAGCCCGGGCGATGGCTAGGCCCAAGCCAAATCCTTTTTGATGTTCCATGATTTTTTCCACCACAAAGACATCAAAAATCCGTTCTAACCAGTCTGGATCGATACCCTTGCCTTGGTCGGTCACTTCGACCACGGCAGAGGTGGGCTCCACTCGGACGTTGAGGGATATTTCTGATTTTTTGGGCCCGGCCGAGATGGCGTTTTCTAAAAGCCCGTCCATAACCATCGCAATCAAGCCCCATTCGGCCTCAAGCTCTGGTCCGGTGGTGCTTTTGACACAAAGGCTCACCTCGGCTTGTGAAGCCCTGGTTTGCCATCGCTGGACCGCCAAAGACATTTGGTCCTGCAAATTTCCCGTTGATTTATGGGCCTCTTGGCGGTCTAGAAGTTTACACAAAAAAGAGGTCCGTTCCGAAAGCTTCAGCAAGCTCTCTGCACTGTTGCCAATGATCTTGACCAATTCTTTTTGATCGTCATCTAGGTTTGTTGACTCGGACAACATCTCCGCAGGAGCCATGATCCAGTTCAGGGGAGTCCGGGTTTCATGGGCCAACAAAGAAAGCATGGTTTTTTTGACGGCATCCACCTGGCTCAACCGTTGATAGGCGAGATTGACCTCAGAGGTACGTTCCGCCACTTGTTTTTCTAGCTCTTGTTTATAGTCCCGGTCTAACCGTTCCAACTGGATCGCCCGCAGCATCTTATGCAGGACCCTCATGAACAAGGTGAAATCCAAAGGTTTGAGCAGGAAGTATTCAACCCCTAGATTGATCAGTTTAAGCAAGAATACTGACTCATCATGGGCTGAAGTGATCAGCACCATCTGGTTGGGGTTTTGCTGTTTAATCGCGGTCACCATAGCCACCCCGTCCATCCGGGGCATTCGTAAATCACTGACTACAATGTCATAGTTCCCTTGTTCGTAAGCCTCTAAACCAGCCTGCCCATCTTCAGCGGTTTTGATGGAACCAAAAAACTCTTCTAAAAGCTGGCAGGTGTTGTTGCGTAGCAAGTCATCATCTTCCACATACAATACATTGAGACCTTTTGATAGGGTGAGCAATTCTTCTAGTTGTTTATCCATTGCTTCCTCCTATCGGTAACCAAACCCTGAACATCGCCCCTGGTTGAGTTTGGGCGGCCTCTAAGCGGCCATAACAATGTTGTTCTATGATAACCTTCGACATATACAACCCAAGTCCAGTTCCAGCTCCAGGGCCTTTGGTCGAAAAGTAGGGTTCGAAAATGCTCTCGATAATCTCCTCTGGGATTCCTGGGCCATTGTCCCTAAATTCCACCACCTGGCCGCCTTCGGCTTGGTACCCTGTGATAGTGATCGTCGGATCAGGAGTTTTTGCGTCGCTCAACGCTTCTTTTGAGTTTTTCAAAAGGTTCAAAAAGACCTGCATCAACTCATTGGCAAAGCTGTGGATCTGGTTTTCTAAATGGATATCAACCTGGACGACCACAGAGTTATATTCCAAGGATTTCCCGATGATCCCCAAGGTTTTCTGCACTAATTCCCCTAGGTAAAGCTGCTCCGGCTCGTTGGAGGGCCTGAAGAAGTTTCTGAAGTCGTTGATGGTCGTGGAGAGGTATTGGGCTTGATTGTTGATATCTGAGGCAAAGTATTCAATGGCCTCGGGGTCTAGGGTGCCTTTCATCAAGCGGATTTTCAAGCCCGCTGCAGCGGTGGTGATAGCTGAAAGAGGTTGACGCCATTGATGGGCGATCATCCCGATCATTTCGCCCATGGAGGCCATTTTTGATTGTTGAGCCATAAGTTTGTCTTTCTTGATGTTCTTTTCAAACTCCTCTGCAAACCGCTGGTACAACAAGCCTTCAATCCTCACCAATTCCTCTCGGGTTTTCAGCCCCTTAGCAACATGCTGGCACTCATGGCTGAACGATAAGATTTCCTGCTCGGTGAGCACCACCGGTGACTCTGAACCCTGGTGGTTGAGTTCTTCCCATTTTTGGGTATATACCCCGAAATCCTCAGGCCCATACAAAACAAATATCACGGTTTCGGGGAACTCATGTTCCGACAAAAACTCAGCGGTGACTTTCAAAGCAATGGGGGCCGCAAGTTGGATTGGGAATCCATAAAGACCGGTGCTTACCGAAGGAAAGGCAAGGGTTGAGAGTTTTTTATCCTTCGCAATTTGAAGGCAACTTTGATAGCAACTCCGTAAGGTTTCCTGTTCTTTGTTCCGACCGTTATCCCAAATGGGGCCGACCGTATGGATCACGTACTGGGACAACAGATCGTAACCCTTAGTGACCTTAGCCATACCAGGTTCACATCCTTTGAGGGAACTACATTCTTCCAATAACTTTGGCCCTGCGGCCCGGTGAATCGCTCCATCAACCCCTCCGCCGCCTAATAAGCTGATGTTAGCAGCGTTCACAATAGCGTCAGCTTGGATTTTAGTGATATCACCATCAATGAATTTCACCTGATCCAGGATGGTCTGTTGTTTCATCTCTTGCCTTTGGGTTGATAAAAACTAGATATCTATTCAGTGCGTTGGTCTTTACTCAGCCACTGAAATGATCACTTTGCCTTGTGCCTGTCCTTCTGCGTAATACCTCATCGCTTGTGCGGTATCTACCAAGGGGTAGGTACGGTCGATCACAGGGGACATTTTTCCTGCTTCAAAAAGTTCCACTAAAACACCCAAATCCTTGTTTGGTTGATGTACCATGAGACCTAACTTCGCCCCGCTTGTTATCGATATCAAGGGACCTAGGAGCAGGAGCTGGAAAATTTTTGGGGAGGGACCACCCACCATGGCGTACCTCCCTCCCGGTGCCAAGGCTCGTTTGTAATCAAAAATCGAGCGATAGGCCGCCACGTCGATGATCAAGTCATACAGTTTTCCGCCTTGGGTGAAATCTTCCTCCTGATAATCAATGACATGGTCAGCACCCAAATGAAGCAACATCTCTAATTTTATCCCTTTATCTACCACTGTGATTTCCGCCCCAATTGATTTGGCTATTTGCACTGCAAGGGTTCCTGCCCCCCCACCAGCTCCATTGAATAATATCTTTTGCCCCGGTTCTAAAGCCCCCCGGTAGTTCAGGGCTTGCAAAGCCAGCACCCCAGGATGAGGGATCGCAGCGGCTTGAACAAAGGACATTTCACTTGGTTTTTTGATCAAGGCAGATGCATTTGCACAGGTATACTCGGCAAATCCTCCAAAACGACACCGACACAAGTCACCAAAGACTTCATCCCCGACCTCAAATTGAGTGACTTCGCTGCCCACCGCCTCAACGGTACCAGCAACATCACAACCCAGAATCTGAAGGTGCGGTTTATACAGCCCAAACATGGCCCTGCTTGCGAAAGGAACCCCTCGTAAGAGGCCCCAGTCCCAATCATTGATGGACGACGTTTGAACCTTAAGCAAGACCTCGTCATTCTTCGGTTTAGGGGTAGGCACATCTTGAAGATGGAGAACCTCAGCTGAACCATAGGTTTCAAAAACAATCGCTTTCATAGCTTGAGCCCTCCATTGTTCAGGTGTTGTGGGGGATGGTATCCACCACGTTGCCTATCTTCTCGCCTGTCTCAACTTATTCAAAAGCTTGTGCAATCAGTTTTTTGATCATAGCCAAGCTAGCGCATGCATCATAAGGAAACGGAACTCAAACCTTGATGGTTCGGTGCTGGGCATGAGTCCCAAAGAGATCTTCCAAAAACCCAAAAACCCGGTCTCCCACCTCAAACTGCTTCACCTCACAACCAAGCGCCTCAATTCCCCCAGAAAACTCGCTCCCAATAAATGGCTGTTTGTTCTTCAAAAGCCCCGTGATGAACCGGGCAAAAAAAAAGCCTAGCTGCATGAGTTGTGCAGTCTGTCCGGTTTACAGTGGTTGCATGGACCTTCACAAGGACTTCATTGCCTTTTGGAGAGGGTTTTTCGATGTCTTCCATCTGAAGAACACCCGGCATTCCATATTGGTCGCAGACAATGGCTTTCATCGAGGTGCCATGAGGTTAATTTTGGCTCCAAGGGGTGCTGCTACTTGTAACGCAACCCCATTGTTCCCTAACAGTCTATCACATGATCGACATGAGAGGCACCTAAAAAGTTGAATCCATGGCAAGATTCAACTTCTATCTGGGGTTACACCTGTTTGGTTCCCTTCTATCCTAAAACCGAAACCATAGATTGCCGCCGAGCCCTGTGTGCTGTAAGTGATCTCGGAGCAACGCCACTTGCAGGTCAACCGACGAGTTGAGCGCCATTTGGTACCCCAAGCCAGTGGTTGAACTGTGGGAGTCTGTTGGGTCCATGGGCTGTTTCCAAAACACATTGATGAAATCAGACGAGCTGAGTTGGAGAGCATATTGTGCTTTACCACGGAAATATAGCGCAGGTGATTCCTCACCCGTGACCAGGGCCCCTTGTTTCATTTGGATGGACCCAGCAAAAGAATCTCCACCAGGTAAAAATAACTTCCCACCCACATCAACCCCACTCAAAGTGTTAACCCCTGAAACGGAAGAATAAGAGAGCTCAAACACCCCAGTACCCACATACAACTGAAACGACTCAGCCGACTTCACCAGATATTTCAGGCGAAGGGGGAAACTGTATTCCAACTTTTCAGTGATCCCCCAATGAAGCGGAGAATCCTGATAGGATGTCTCATGGGTCGTCGTACAGTCCGTCTGTGCAGCGCAATAAAAACCACCCTGCAACTCCAGGGTACCGGGCTCAACAGTCACCGATTCTTGAGCTGGCGGTGCGGCGTTTATTGTTCCTGCACATAAGATGAGAAGTAATATCGAAAGCCCCCATTTCATTAGAAATATCCTGAAGTTAAAGTACTAGTAGACATGCGATCAGAACTATGAATGGACCGGGCTCCCTGAATTCGTTTCCAACCTGCAACCCAGCCTTTATCCTGTAGAATTTGCGATGACGTAGTCTGGATTGGACTAATGCGATGAAGAGTTCTTTCATTCATCTGCATTGAAGTTCTAACTCCACTAGAATTTGCTGGAGAACCACAACGTCGAAAATACGTATTTGCGCTGCATGTGTAATACGACCAAAAACCATACCAGTATGATTTCCACCGGTGAGAACTATACCTATAAAGAGCGCAACTACTATTTGCCTGAACACCTGTAGGCAGTTGGTTTGCTAATGCCGCAGGGTCATTCACGGGAGTAACCGATAAGCCTGCTAGACTTTCTACACCCTGCAGAGAGCCCAAGTTCTCCGGTGGATTTTCAGGAGCAGAGTTAAATAAAGGCACTGATGGGTCGCTACTTTTTGGTTGAAGCCAGGAGTATTGGGTATTTGTTTCGTCTTGATAAGAGACGATTAAGTCATCCAACCGTATGTCTGACCCCACCGGAATGGAAAACTGTTTATAATCTGAAGAATCATTGGCATTGAACGTTAACGGAATATCATTGATTTTTAAATTTGTTTTCCGGTCTAAAATATCAACAGTTACCATTGACGAAGGGCGGAAAATAGGCTTTGCTTTTATACTGATTTGATTGTCGCTTGACTTAGTATAGTCGAATGAAAGGGAAGTTTCGTTTGTGACATCCAGAGGTTTACTCTCTGCCACCGTTTCTTTTTTTGCCTTGCAGCCAAATACAAACAAAAGAGGAATTAAAAACAACACTAATTTTTTCATTTTAAATCCTTTATATAAAAAAATTCTATAAAACGGGTTTTTTTTTAGCAAAATTCATAAATTACGTTCATTACTAATTGCTAAAACTTAAGGAGGTTCTAGCGTTAATATATTTACAATGTCTAGAAAAGAAAAATTAAATATATTTCATCTCAACAGGTTATACGCTAGATGAACCATAATCAAGGTGATGTTCAAGAAGGCCTAACCATAGAAATCTATGCAGCGGCCCTTTTTGCGCTTCTTGGTTTGGTGGAATGCCGGGATGTGTATTACCCCCTGAAACGAACATCAGGGGTATGTAGGAACAAGTGTTGAGCGGGGGACGATCAACAGGCAAAAAAGCTAGGTTTGACCTAAACTGCCTGGAACCAAAAATCTGGGTTTGTTGTCTAAGAAGTCAAAAACCCGTGGTGCTCTTTTTTAGCGACGTTGATGTTCACTGTGGAGTCTACCTTGGGCTCGGGCTTTGTCTCAGGTTCAGCGCTGATTACAGGGCGGCCAAGGCGGCGTTCTGGCCCCATCATCAGGTCTTTGTACTGTAGTTTCATCCGGTCCATTTCAGCGACCAACTCACTCAGCAGGTGAACCGAGTCAGGGCTTTCTTCAGGGTCCAGAGAAAAATAGCTTTGTTCAGGTAGCTCGCCAAGGGACTTAGCTAGTTTTTTCAAGTAGCTGCCGATCAGCGGCTTCGGTAATTCTTGTTTTTCTTGTTGCTGCAATACTTCCATCACGTACTTCACCAAGACTTCTCTCTTGATCACGTCGATGGATAGATAGCTCAACAGACGGCCAAAACTGGCGGCTAGTTTTTCAGGCAATAGTAAAGTGAAAAATGAAGGTGTCCCTGCTTCAAAGGCCAATATCTGCAAAGGTTTTTCGGATTCCGCTGATTTGCCGTGGACTGCAACCGTGAACTGGTAAGCCAGCTCGATCAACGAACCTAGTTTCAACGTGGTCTCCAGGCCGACTTCTGCCCCTTTGGGTAGGTGGAAGTAGACTTTCACCGGGGTACCTTCTTTGGGTCGCTCCTTGTCGTCCCCTTTACTCAGAATATCGGATGCGGCGAGGTATTTGGTGACAAATAGATCCCAACAAACTTCAATCCGTTGGATTTCTTCTAAAATAGAAATCAACAATCGGTCGTTCACCATCGATTTTTGGTACCGATACAACTCCCAATGGGTTTGTAACAGCGCATAAATAGCGTCGGCAATGAACTTCAACTCTGCTAAATCGACAATCTTGGTCGATTCAGCAGCGTGATAGCAAGGAGCCTGCTCGAGCTTGATGATCTCAGCCAAGCAGGACTTCTTCACCGCTTCGATCCCGTCGCAAACCTTCTTATCGAAGAGCTTCGGTCTCACTACATCCTTCAAGTACCCCTGTACTCCGCCCTGATCTAACCGAGCCCCTAAAGACCCATAAAAATCCCCACTTAGATCGGCATAAAACCGGAAGTTGGATTTCATCAGCTTAAAAAAGCCTTCTGAAACGGGGACAGTCTGTTTGAATTCAGTGCGAAGCTGTTGTAAAAACACAGGGATACCTCAACAATTAGGCGTTGACCAATTCGGTCTCAGCGAAGAAATAAGCGATTTCGATTTGTGCAGTTTCAGCAGCGTCAGAGCCGTGAACTGTGTTTTCACCGATGGATGCTGAGAAATCCTTACGGATAGTCCCTTCAGCAGCTTCAGCTGGGTTTGTTGCGCCCATCAAATCACGGTTCTTAGCGATAGCGCCTTCACCTTGAAGTACAGTGATCACAACAGGACCACTAGCCATGAACTCGCAAAGCTCACCGAAAAAAGGTCGTGCGCTGTGTACCGCATAAAAACCTTCAGCATCTTTGATAGAAAGTTGAACCAACTTAGTGGCCACGATCTTCAAATCAGCTTGTTCAAATCGGTTTAAGATGTTGCCAACGACGTTTTGTTTGACGCCGTCAGGCTTGATGATTGATAGGGTTTGCTCAATAGCCATGATTCCTCTAGATGTCTGGTCAAGCGACAGTGAATTGTTTATCGCTGGTATTTCCATAACCCTGCAAGGCGGTCTTTGGCAAGGCTTTGGGCTTGATTATAGGATAAGATTTCGTCTGGTTCTGCGTCTTGAAGCAAGAAATAAGTAAGCCCTTCGTAGATCATCCACTGATTTACATTGCGAATCGCCTCTTTTCCCTGGGCGTTTTTGACCGATTGGCTCACGTAGGCATTCAGCTGTTTTGCTTTCCCAAGGTAGTGGATCTCTGCCAGAATATCATGGCCTAGCAATTGAGCTGACAACCGTTTTTCGACGTAATCAGCCCATTGTTTACGAAACGAAGGTTTTTCAACAGACCCCAAAGGCGAAACAAACTTAAGATGGATGCGAAGCCTTTTATTTTTATCATCACGATTGCCTTTTGACATCGTTTGAGCCAACAATTGATAACTTTGCCGTTCTTCAAAAAAAATCCAGAGGCTTTTTAGGTCTGGATCAATTTGGACAACCTTCGCTTTGATGGTTTGTGGTTCCCCAGGTCGAGGCTGTCGGACGACTGCTTTGTAGTCTTTCGGGGAGATATGTTTGGGCTTTACGTAGACATATCGGTTGCTCTTTTCGTCATAGAAACCGCCGTCATCGTCAAGTTGCTGGCAACCGGTAAGAACAAACAGGGCGACGAACCAGCCGAAGCAGGATAAACTGAAAAAGCGAACCAACACAGCCATCAAAGATACCTCAATAAGATGAACCATTTTAAGAAAAGAGTCTAACCAATGGAACCTAAAAAGGCCAGCCTTCTCATCGCAATGCCTCCATTACAGGAATCGGTTTTTAGTGAATCTGTGATCTTAATGAGCGAGTCCGACGAGCAAGGCGCGCTTGGGTTCATGTTCAATAAAGACACCGGTGCAAGCCTCCAGGCGGCATTGAAGTTACTCAACTTGGAAACTCTAAATCACCAAGGGCTGCCGCTGCTTTTAGGCGGGCCTGTGCAGCCAGACTTTTTTTGGTTTCTTCATGAGCCAACTTTTGTCAGCCCCAACACCCAGCAGATTTGCCCAGAGCTGTCTTTAAGCCCGGCATCCGAGGTGATCGGGATATTGCAACCCGCAGAACGGCCTATCCTCTACGCCGCAGGGATTGGCTACGCTGGTTGGGGTCCTGGACAGTTGGAAAAAGAATTAGAAGAAGGGGCTTGGTGGCAAATGGATTTTGATGTTTCGCTCTTTTTTGATGTCCCTTTAGAACACCGCTGGGAGTCGGCTATCAACGGGCTAGGGGCCCAGGTAGACCATTTGATTGATCGGACCGATTTTCTCGATCCGACCATCAATTAAAACGATTAAAACCGGGTTCCCTCAGTCAGGTTTTTTAAGTTCCGAACCGCCAACAAAGCGTCAGCTCCCGAAACTTTCCCCATGGGGTCAAAACGGCCGGAGCTGCTAGGCTGCATCAGGCCACGACTCACCACGGTCCGCACGGCGTTATAATACCACCGGCTAGGCTTTACATCACCAAATGGGCTAGGTTCTCCCACAAACTGGCTTTCAATCGAATCATCACCGGTGATCTTCGCCAAGATACTCTGGATGATCATAGCGAATTCTGCACGGCTTAGCTCCGAACTTGGGTGGAACTTATGGGCTGCGTCTGGCTCTAAGCCTTTCAGCCCTAGTGTCACCACCAAATCAACCGTGTCCTTGAGCGGGTGCCCTGTTAAATCAGTTGCCGCTGGCATTTGCTTCACTGTGGAGGTAACCATCCGAGATTGCCCGGTTGGAGCCCGAAACGAAGAGCTTTGGCCTTGGGACTGATTCATGAAAATCCGGTCCAGCCGCAATTCAGCGACCAACAAAGCAGCGGTGTCCGCCCGAGTGATGGCCGGTAAATTAGCGATTTGCTGACCAAACCGGCTCCCTGGCAAGGCTCGTTGGATTTTTTGGATCTGCGCCAACTGTGCATCTGCTTCAACTTGGTAGTTGCCACCAAAGGACAACACCTTTTTATACAAGCCCACAGCAACATCGTAGTTGTATTTCCCCGCCTCTGCGCTTGCCATGAAGTAATAGGGCTCAGGGTTATTTGGGGTCAACTGGACTGCGTCTTCAAAGTGGTCCTTCGCTTTTTCATACCAATCATCTTTTGGCCGTTGCAAGACCACAAAAAACCGGACCCCATTGCTGTGGACCCTCGCCTTTTCGGCGTCGCTGTTGGCGTTGTCCAAGGCGGAATCCAACAAGTTGAAGCCTCGTTCAAACACCTCTTGTTTGGCGGGCTCTGTGATATTCCCGCTGGCTAAATAGGCTAAGGCCACACTCAAACCGCTTTGGCTCCTGGAATGAGCTGCGTCTAAACCTAGAGCCAAGTTGTATGATCGTTTGGCACCTTCAAAGCTGCCTTGCATCAACTGTTTGTCCCCTTGGATCTGATGATACTCTGGGGTGTCCATCATGCCTTTTTGGGCACGACTAGGTTTGGCTGGCCCAGAACAAGCGGCAAGCGATACACCGACAAACAAGGCCAAGAGGCCACGGGTAAATGCGGACTGATTCATGTCTTCCTTAGGATTAAGTTTAAAGGACAATCACAACTCGGCCTTCCCGAAGAAAAGCTTGAGACCGTTCCAATTGTTTGATCAACTGGGCATCTTCTTGAGAAATCTTCACATCAGAACCTTTAGCACCGCTGGCCTTTTTGCCCTTGATGACCAAGGGATGGCCTTTGACTCGTTCGTTTGACTCTGCCTGGGCAAGGGTTTTTACATACCCCGCAACCCCAAACTCCAAAGCAAACTCCCGTTCGATTTTAAAGGAACCATACACTTCATCACCAGCTGGCCCAAAAACTTTAGGGCTCATCGCTGGCTTCACACCAGAGCGATGGGCGTCGATGATCAACCCTGTATAGACGGTGTTTGCGTCTCCGCTAGCTTTTGGAGCCGCCGACTTAGCCACATCTTTTTTATGGGAAGATTCAGCTTCAACCGATTCAAATTGCTTGTTTTGTTCTAGTATTGAACGAATGTCACGGAGGTACATTTTCATGGTCACCCAGGTGGAACCATCGCCAGCAACCTTGGGTTTCCCAACTTCGCTCACTTGCTTGAGGGTTCCGTGGACTTGGACGTTGATTTCATCGTTTTCCAACATCCCCATTTTGACCGTCTGGTTCGAGTCAATCTGGACTTCTTCAATCATCTGTAACAAGTTTCGTTGCGCAACAACTCGGGCTGCTTGGTAGGCTGAGTAACGTTTTTGGGCTACTGAGCGCATCGAATCATTAGGCACTCCCATACCGGTAGCGTAGACAATACCTTGCTCCCAATCAATACAGCCGCCAACAGTCTGTACGGTGCAACTATCTTTGACCGATTTCGGGAGACACTGGGCGCCGGTGCAAGAATCCTCCGCAAATGCAGAAGTGCTTAAAGCGAACAGAAGCGAGGCACTCAGGATAAATCCTTTCATGTTCCTACCTTGGACATATATTGGGGGCAAAATGCGGCCCGTGATTTGGTTGTAACCAATAGTTTATGCAAAAAAAAAGCAAAAATAGGAAATCCTTCCAAAAAAACAACGCTAATAAACTAGCAATCAATAAAAACAAAAAGTTACCCTGAGTCTTTTTATCAGTTCAGGGCAAACATGTCATAAAATCCAAAGCACCAAGGCACCCATGGCAATCCTGTAAATCCCAAATGGGACCAACCCTAAGGAACCAAGTACGTTCAAAAACCAACGAATCGAGAACCAAGCTACCACAAAGGCGACCACAAACCCAACTGCAAAATACCCTAAGTCATCAATGGACAGGAAAGACCAAGACTTTAACAGGTCATAACCTACCGCTGCCACCATGACCGGGACGGCCACCATGAACGAAAAGTCTGCCGCTGCTTTATGTTTGATCCCGATCAACAGACTGGTCACCATGGTCGAGCCAGACCGAGACATCCCCGGCCAAACGGCCATACACTGGCCGATACCGATGATAAAAGCCTGTTTGACTGTGATCTGCTCCACCGTCACGGTTTTCAGTTTTTTGGGCAGTTTTTCAACAATGATCATCAGTATCCCCCCGATGATCAACCCATAGGCGACGACATCTGCGGAAAAAAGACGTTCTTTGATGATTTTGTGGAGCAACAACCCGACGACCAAGATGGGCAGCACCGCTACCACGAAGTGCAGCACTGTCGGTCGGCTCGCTCCCGAAAGCAGGCGTTTCAAAAAAGGTTCGTCCCCAGCCTGAGGAATCAGCCCTAAAAACTGCTGCCGGTAGATTAAAAAAGCCGCCAAAATTGCGCCTAACTGGATAAAAACAGTGAAGGTTTCTGCTTGGGGGCCTGAAAAATCGATCCAGCGGTCAAACAGGATCATATGGCCTGTAGATGACACAGGAACAAATTCAGTCAGTCCCTCAACCACTGAGGTTAAGATTGCCTTGATGTATAAATTTTCGATCATTGATAGGTCTGGGCTGGTTGTAGATCATGGTTAGTGAGTCTCAAGGTCCATAGACTAAGCTTTCCTCATGTTAGGGTCAACTGGTTGCGACCTGTTCAGATACCCAAAGTGGAATCTTTCTTGCTTTACATCACTATAACACTGCTTATTTTTAGCCTTCCAAGGCCCATAATGGGGCTTGATAGACTGAGGCAAGCAGCCTAGAATAAAAAAAAAAAGGAGAACAATGCCTGAAGAGATAGATGACGACCTGTTCAGCGGCGGGAAAGCAAGCCCGAAATCGCTGAAACAGGCATTATTACAGCAGGAAATTGACGATGAAGACATCCCAAAAGGGGAGGTTGAGTACATGCATGACGTACCTCTTCGTCTGATCGCTCAGATCGGTGAGGTTGAAAAAACCATGCGAGATGTGTTGAGCTTAAAGCCGAACCAAGTGGTTGAGTTCAATAAAGTCGTTGGTGAGCCTATGGACGTATTTATCGGTGGACGTTTGATGTGCCGTGGTGAAATCGTGGTGGTCAACGAACGATATGGTATTCGTATCTCTGAAGTTGTTCGCTCTGACGACTCGGCTAGGTATTCCAAGACGTAATGTTTTGGTCCCCTGTTTTTGTTTTTTATATATCCCAGTAAGGGTTCTGCCTTGCTGGCTGTAGGTAGCTTTGATCTACCCCAAGCTTTTCCCTCGACTCTTTGATGATCCACGCCAAGGGGCTTTGTAAGTCCTTTAAAATACACCAAAAAAAACCCGGTTTTTCTGGGGCTCTATCAAACTTTTGGAACCGAGAGTACGAATCGAAATCAGCTATTTCGGGGTTTGACCTTGAGGTCAAGCCAGGGGAAGTGATCGGTTTATTGGGGCCTAATGGCGCTGGTAAAACAACCTTGATGAAGATGTTCACCGGGATCATTGTCCCCAGTGAAGGGGAACTGACTGTCTTAGGCCAAGTCCCTCATCAACGTAGCGTGAGTTTTCGCAAACAAATCGCATTGGTGATGGGTCAAAAATCCCAGCTTTGGTGGGACTTACCAGCAATGGACTCCTTCATGTTGCTCCAGCGGTTTTATGAAATCCCCGCTGACCTGTTTCAAGCGAGATTAAACGAACTGTCAGAGCTTTTAGGGGTCGCTGACTTGATGAAGGTTCATGTGCGGAAGCTTTCGTTAGGGGAACGCATGAAATTAGAGCTGATGAGTTCGCTGCTCCATGACCCGAAAATTATTTTTTTAGACGAACCCACCATTGGGTTAGACTTGGTCGCCCAACGGAACATTCGAGAATTTTTAGACAGCTACAGCAAGAAAAACGGAACCACCTTGATCCTCACCTCCCATTACATGGCAGACATTGAGGCGTTGTGCGAACGGGTTGTGTTGGTGTCTGGCGGGCAAAAACGCTTTGATGGGACCATCAAAGCGTTTGAGGGCGTCCTAGGGTCAGGTAAATTGGTGACCTTTGTCTTTGATCAGTCCTTAAAATCAGCGGACCCCTTGTTTGCACCCTTTAAGCCTGAATGGAACCCAGAGTTCACCTCTGTGGCACTCAATATCCCGGAATCTGAACTTCGAGCGGTGAGCCAAAAAATCCTACAAGACTACCCGGTGGTCGACTTCCACACAGAAAAGCTCCCCATCGAACGGGTGATGACCCAGCTTTTAGACCGTCCTGAGCTGATATGAAGGTATACCTCGCAAAGTGGGCCGCTACCATACAAGTCACATGGTCAAACCTATTGGTTTACCGGATGAATTTTTTATTGCAGACCTTGGCGCCTCTTTTTGTTTTTTTAGTGGTAAAACTGAGCCTGTGGTACAAAATCATGGGGGACGGATCAACCGTCATCATGGGTTATGGTTTCCACCAGATGGTTTCTTACCACCTTTGGATTTTGATCACCAGCATCTTGGTTTTTAACAGCAATGGCACCCGAATCTCCGAAGATATCAGGATGGGACGAATCACGAGCTATCTGATTTATCCATTCCAGCTATGGGAATTCCACGCAGCTAGCTTTCTAGCACGAACTGTGGTGCAGCTGTTGATTGCCGCCGTCACTTTATTTGGGGTTTTCCTGATCTTCCAGCCTTGGTTTGTGTTGCCGGAACTGCAAACTTTAGTTTCCGGCCTTCTGTTGGTATTGTTGGCGGCTGTTTTTTGGTTTTGGACCCATTTTATCATCGGTTTGGTCGGGTTCTGGCTCGAAGAAACCTGGACATTGATGGTGATGCTACAAATCACTGCCTATTTTCTGTCCGGCTCGATGATCCCGCTCACTCTCTACCCACCATGGATGCAACAGGTTTTAAGCTATTCTCCGTTCCCTTACATCGCCTATTTACCGGCTCAGGTTTTTCTCGGGGCTCCGGTAGACTTAGGCTTTAGCTTCATGGTGCTTTCCAGTTGGACTCTGCTGATGATTTTGTTAGCCATTGTCGTCTGGAAACGTGGGATGCGGCTTTACACTGCGGCGGGGATGTGATGGTCCAGCGATTCAAAACCTACTTGTCGATTTACGCCGGTTTCATGAGCACCAGTTTTTCCCAAGCCATGAGCTTTCGAGCCCATTTTTTTTTATTGGTGGTGATGGACTTAGTGTTTTATGTGACCCACCTCTGGTCCATCGACATTTTATACAACCATGTGTCGGCCATAGGTACTTGGGACCGGAACCAACTGCTGTTTTTTGCGTCCATCATGTTGGCGATCAACCAACTCACGATGACTTTAGTGAGCGAAAACTACTGGCGATTCCCGTTGATGATCAGGACCGGTGAATTCGATTTCACCTTGATTCGGCCCGTAAACTCGGTCTTCATCAGTTTTTTCCGTGTGATCCGTCCCGGCAGTTTCTTGAACATGGGGTTTACAGTCCCAGCGGTGATCTACTTTGGGATGCAGGTAGGCCTAGATTTTTGGCAATGGGCCGCTTTACCTTGGCTGATTCTCTTTGGGTTTCTGCTACAAAACAGCCTGGAAATGTTCGTCAGCTGTGTTATGTTTTGGATGATCGACGGAACCGGGATCAACTTCATGAGGGTTGAGCTGCAGCAGTTGGCCCGGTGGCCTGATCAGATGTACCCATGGGCTTTACGTGGTGCCCTGACCTTCATCTTTCCTATCCTGTTGATCGGCAGCGGGCCTGTCCGTTGGCTGTATAATCCGTCAGACTATTTACCGATGCTAGAAGGTTTTGGGTTTCTTTTGTTATTTTGGGTGTTATTAGCCTTCTTTTGGCAAATGGGCTTGCGAGCCTACGAGTCGGCTTCATCTTGATTGTATGAAGATTTGCATAGTCAGGGCCTGAAAAATCACTTAAAATCTGCCAAGACCTATCTTTGACACCATTCCCCCAAGCTTGTTATGAACCTCGGCATTGATTTTGGTACCACCCACACGGTGGTTTCGGTAGCAGATCAAGGGAATTACCCAGTGATCCATTTTTGCGCACCTAACGGGGACTGGTTTGAATATTTCCCATCCCTGATTGCCGTGAACGCAGGGGAAGTCAAATTTGGCTTTGAAGCACAGGCGCTGCTAGATGACCCAAGCTGGTCTGTACTGCGCTCCATCAAGTCGCAACTCAAGCAGGTTCACCAGCAAGAAGAAATCAATATCTCTGGGCACAAGTATCAAGTGATTAAGTTGATGATCGACTTTTTTGCCGCACTGAATACAGCGTTAAAAGAAAACAGCAGCTTAAAGGACCTCAAAGGCCCCTTGGTTGCTAGCTTAGCGGTCCCAGCAAACACCCAAAACACCCAGCGGTTTATCACAGAAGAAGCAGCTATTGGCGGTGGGTTTGACTTGGTTAACCTGTTCAATGAGCCCTCTGCAGTGACCGTAGAGTATGCGGCAAATTACTTTAAAAACCTTGACCGTAGTACAAAAAAATACTTGCTTGTTTACGACCTAGGCGGAGGGACTTTTGATTGCTCGGTTGCTTTATTACACGACCAATACCATCAAAGCATTGCCACCGAAGGGATCGAGGACCTTGGAGGCGACCAATTTGATGAAGAGCTAGCTCGGATGGTTTTGGAGCAGCTTGGGGTCAACCGTGAGCTGTCTAGCCATGAACGCACCCAATTGCTGGAACTCTGCCGGGAGAAAAAAGAGGGCATCACGGCCTACACCAAGACTTTGTTGATTGAATCAACCCTTCCAGACCGACCTTCAGAAGTGGTACGGATTGACATCAAGGCATACTTTGATGCCGTTGAGCCTATGATTGATCGGACCATTGATGTGGTCAGAAGGCTTGTGAGTAAAGTCAGCGATTCTGACGACCTGGATGGATTTACCGCCTTATACTTGGTTGGTGGAATGTCCAATTTCCCGTTGGTCGCTAGGAAGCTCCGGGCTCAGTTTGGTCAAAATAAAATCAAAAAGTCACACTATTGTCAAAGTGCAGTCGCTTTAGGGTTGGCTATCTTAGAAGGCCCCCAACCTTTTGCTGTCAAAGAGTCCCTCACCCGGTACTTCGGGTTATGGAGAGAGGCAGAACAAGGTGAAGCCTTGGAATTTGACACCATTTTTGAAAAAGATCACCCTTTACCAACAAAAGACGAACCAGAGTTAAGGCTACGTCGCCGTTATCAACCTAGCCATAACGTAGGTTTGTTCCGTTTCCAAGAGTGCTCTGCTCTAGAAGCGGGACAGCCAAAAGGCCTAGTGACTGTTTATAAACAGATTCGATTCCCCTTTATCCAAGATTTACAAAGCCAGGATTTGAGCGATACGACCATCGTTCGATACCCAGCACCTTTGGATTTTGAGGTAGAAGAGATCTATAGTTTAAACCACCGAGGTGAAATCCAATTTAAGGTGATCAATCACCACAATGGTTTTACTCAAACATTCCAACTATCACCGATGAGCAGCACCCCATGACTCTACCTGACGGACAATTAAAAGATAAAATACTGGTCTGGATGGACCTCGAAATGACCGGTCTGAACCCCGAAACAGACAAGATCATCGAAATTGCTACTGTGGCGACTGATTGGCAGCTTAATGTGATTTCTAGAGGTCCTGAGTTGGCGATTCATTGGCCTAAAGAGTTATTTGACGGCATGGACGATTGGTGTGTGCAGCACCATGGAGACAGCGGTCTAACTCAGCGATGTTTAGACTCAAAAATTTCTTTGCAAGACGCTGAATCCCAAACCCTGAGCTGGGTGCAGTCTCTCATCACCAAAGGTGAATCCCCGCTTTGTGGGAACTCAATCCACCAAGACCGCCGGTTCTTAGTCGGGCAAATGCCCGCTTTAGAGGATTATTTTCATTACCGTAATGTGGATGTAAGCACCATCAAGGAATTGGCCCGTCGATGGTACCCCCAGTTGCCTTCGTTTAAAAAAGAAGGCAAACACACCGCATTAGAAGATATTCTTGAGTCGATCGACGAACTCAAATATTACCAAGAAAAGATTTTCATACCTTAAGGATATACATGCTGGTTCCATTGAAAGCAGAGCAAACGGCCATTTCTCAGCTAGGCACTCCTAGGATTGCGAGCCCCTTTATGTTTCATCACGACGAAACTGTTGAGCGGAATATTTTATACGACCCCTACTATCAACCTGGGCAAGTTAAAGAGCCGGTTTGCTTTGAAACCAGCCTGCCAAGTCCAGAAATCTATTTTGACCCAAAGAAGGTTACCGCTGCGGTGGTGACCTGCGGAGGTATTTGCCCTGGCTTGAACGCTGTCATTCGTTCGATCGTCCTGCGGCTTTATCATGGGTACGGTGTTCGGCGTATTTTGGGGATTCGTTATGGCTTACAAGGGTTTATCGCCAAGTACGGACTTCCATTTGTTGATTTAACCCCTGATTTTGTATCCGATATTCACCAATTGGGCGGAACAGTTCTCGGTAGCAGCAGGGGAGAGCAGCCCATTGATGAAGTGGTCGACTCCTTGGAGCGGCAAGGGGTTAATATTCTCTTTGTGATCGGCGGGGATGGCTCACTGAGAGCAGCAAACAAAATCCGTGAGGAAATTGAAAGTCGAGGTCTAAAAATTTCGATCATTGGTATCCCAAAAACCATCGACAACGACATTAGTTTTATTTCCCGGAGCTTTGGGTTTGAAACGGCTGTTGATGCCGCTTGTGAAGCCATTAAATGCGCCCATTCAGAAGCGAACTCCTTCCCCAATGGAGTAGGTTTGGTGAAATTAATGGGCCGGCACTCTGGATTTATTGCCGCTGCTGCGGCTTTGAGCCAACGAGATGTCAATTATGTTTTGGTCCCTGAGGTTGACTTTGACCTAGAGGGAGAATCTGGCTTACTTGCCGATGTGGCTAAGCGACTCAAAGAAAGACACCACGCAGTGATTGTTGTCGCTGAGGGAGCTGGACAAAAATACTTTACCAACATCGATCATAAAACGGATGCTTCAGGCAATCTAACACTCAAGGACATCGGTGTTTATATACGTGATGAGATCAAATCCCATTTCAGTAACAAGTTGGATATCAACGTAAAGTATATCGATCCGAGCTACATGATCCGTAGCGTCCCTGCGAACACCAACGACGGCCTTTACTGCGCTACGTTAGGCCAGAATGCGGTGCATGCTGCCATGGCTGGCAAGACAGGGATGGTGGTTTCTTTATGGCATGGGGTCTATTGTAACGTTCCCATTGAGTTGGCCACCAGCAAACGAAAAACTCTTTCCGATGCAGGAAGGATGTGGCGTGATGTCATTGAGTCGACTGGACAGCCAGTATTTGTTAATGATCCAGCGTCCTCGAAGAGAGCTGCCAGCTTAGTCGCATTGCCGTGAAATTTGTTTATCAATGGGTACTCTTTTTGTTGTTCGTGCCTCAGCTAGCTTTGGGCTTCGACCATTCTTACAAAGAATGGGGTGCTTTTTTAAAGACACACGTCAGCTACAGCGGTCTAGGGTCTAGGGTTGACTACACCTTGCTCCGGCAACACCCTGCGCAACTGGACCTACTGCTGTATAATTTTTCGGAAACTCCCAAAAAGGAGTTTGACCAGTTCAGCAGAGACCAGCAAATCGCCTTTTTGATCAATGGATACAATGCTTATAGCATCAAGCTTGTTTTAGAACGATACCCAATATACTCGTTTGATGAGTCAGCTCCAGATAGCCACAGCCCATATGCAAAACCTTTTATTGCGCTCTTCGATCAAAAACTCAGCCTTGACGACTTGGAACACAAATGGTTGATGGGCAAATATGAGGATTTGCGTGTTCTGTTTGCGGTGAATTGCCTTTGTATCAGCTGTCCCAACTTAGCAAAACAGCCCTATCTGGCGAGCCAACTAGACCGGCAGCTTGAACGATCGATTGAACTGTTTCTCAGCGATGGGTTTAAAAATCAAATCCGAAGGCACCATTTATTCCTTTCCGAGCTCATTGACCTGCGGGAGAGGTATTTTGAGCTTGCCGATGGTAGCATAGAGCCTTTTTTCAAAAAAAGATGGCCTAAGGCCGCAAAACTCATTGCGGAAGGTCGCTTTTCCTACCGAAAGAAAGACAATGCCCTCAACGACCTTTTGACACCATGAATCAATTCTGGGATACCACCCCCCTGAAAAAAATGACCGATGCGCAATGGGAGTCCTTGTGTGACCATTGCGGGCTTTGCTGTTTACAAAAAGTCATTTATGAAGAGCCCTTTGAGGTTGCCTATACGTCTGTAGCTTGTCGTTTTTTAGACTTAAAGAGCTGCAACTGTATCAGCTATCAACAACGGTCCGAGCACCAGCCTGAGTGTGTAAAAATTACGATCGACCATCTCAGTGAAATCGGGCTAATGCCTAGAGATTGTGCGTATTTGAGGGTCTATGAAGGCCGTGGTTTGCCAGAATGGCATCCGCTGATCAGCGGCAATTCAAACTCGGTGCACCAACATGGAGTCAGCTTAAAGGGGAAAATGATCAGTGAAGTGGATATGGAAGGCGAAATAGACGATTATCTCTTGCCTGAATCAGAGTCACCGAATGATCACCCCGCTAAGTAGAAGAAACGCCGTTTTCAAGGTTTGAAAGAGCTTTCCCAATCGAATTCATTTTTGATTGGTCTAACGCAAAAATCCCTTGAGAATGGATCAAAGCTTCCTTCACGACCCCAATCCATTCGGGGTGTGTCACTTCAACTCCCACTTGGCCTAACTCTGCCCACTGGTTCAGGGCAATTTTATCGTGAATATCTTCCTCGGATATAACCAAAGAAAGGTTATCTTCAGCGTAGTTCAACTTTAACTGTGCTTTGGTTTTGTTACGAATCATCGTAACCACGTCATTGATCCTGACCACATCCCTTTGCATTTCAGGCTTGGTGATTTGCTCCAACAAGATGACGTTAACCGCCATATCGATGAGGTCTGAACCGCTGACTTCTTGACGTTGCCAAACAGCAACGCCATCGAAGTGGGCGAGTCCCTTTTTAAACTTCAACTCAGTCCCTGGATTCAAGACCTCAGGACAAAAGAAGTTAAACCCTCTTTCGTTCCAATGTAACGCCTTCACCCAATGCCATTCGCCCTGATAATAGGCCTTCATTGAGATATAGGCGTGGTCGTACCGAATCAAGTTCCTGGTTTTATTTTCCGAGAGACTCTCCACCGGGCCCCCTACTTAGAGCGGCCGTCAACGTAAACAATCAACTCAACGAGTTTATGAGAATATCCCCACTCATTGTCATACCAAGCGATCACTTTATGGAAATTATCGTTTAACCCAATCCCAGCGCTGGCATCGAAAATAGAGGTTCGAGGATCACCCAAAAAGTCGGTTGAAACCACGGCGTCTTCGGTATAACCCAAAACACCTTTCAATGGGCCTTCGGTAGCCGCATCAAGCATGACCTTTTTGATTTGCTCATAAGTCGCAGATTTTTCCAAACGAACCGTCAAGTCAACGACAGAAACGTTTGGGGTTGGAACCCTCAAAGACATACCAGTCAACTTGCCGTTCAACGCAGGGATCACTTTACCCACGGCCTTGGCTGCACCTGTTGAGCTAGGGATGATGTTTTGTCCAGCTCCACGACCACCGCGCCAGTCTTTCTTCGATGGGCCATCGACGGTTTTTTGGGTTGCTGTTGTTGCATGAATTGTTGTCATCAAGCCTTCAACGATCCCAAAAGAATCATTCAATACTTTTGCGACAGGAGCCAGGCAGTTTGTGGTGCAGGATGCGTTTGAGAAGACGGTCATCGAAGGATCGTATTCGTCGTTGTTTACGCCCATGACAAACATCGGAGCATCTTTTGAAGGGGCTGAAATAGCGACTTTTTTGGCACCAGCTTTGATGTGAGCTTTCGCTTTTTCGATGTCAGTGAACAATCCAGTTGCTTCGATCACGTAATCAACACCAATTTGATCCCAGGCCAAGTTTTCAGGGTTTGGCTCTGAAGTGGTACGAATCACCTTGCCATCAACAATCAGTTTGCCGTCTTCAAATTTAACTTCGCCTTTAAACTGACCATGGGTTGAGTCATATTGTAGCATGTACGCCATGTACTCAGGATCGATCAAATCATTGATACCGACTACTTCGATATCATCACGGTAAGCCATCGCACGAAATGCCAAACGACCGATACGGCCAAATCCGTTTATCCCAACCTTAATTGTCATCTTAATTGCTCCTGAGAGGTTAATTTTTATAAGCTTCGCAAACGTAACAAAGAAAAGGGAACATGAACAGTGTCATTTTTAATAATTTGATGAACTTTGGTTTCCGATAACGTTTTTATTTTGTATAGTTAAGACTATCTAGCGATCTTTTTTTTTCAATTAAAAATTAGTGCACTCTTTATGCATATTCATCCTTACAGACCCAGATCCCATTGGTTTGAACGAATCTCAAAGGAAGCTTAGGCAATGACCAGCCCCCAGCAAAATCAGGCTCCGCCAACCGGGCGCAACTCTCAACGTGGTTCTGAAGCTCCAAAAGAGAAGTCAGGTAAACGTGGTGATGCCGATGAAAGTGGACGACCTCAAATCGACTCCGTCGAGAATACGGCTTACCGAGAAGTTGAGCGAAGGTCGGTTCCCAGGGATTTTGCGCTCCGAGTAGCCACCAAAATCACGGCTATTTGTGAACGTGAAATGGATGAGTCGGTTGCAACCACAAAAGTAGCTGAACTCGTCTTTCGCAATATGTTTGACCCAGATATGCACATGCATTTTTTGGATGTCACAAACATTTTGTTGGAAAACGAAGAAACTCAGAAGTATGCGGCCACCAGTTGGGCCTCGCTGATTTGGCATGAGGATGAAAACGCCAGGTTCAGAGAAATGATTGAAAGTCTGGTGAAATCCATGGCTGACGGGCACATATTGAATACACTGCCTTCGATTGAACATGAAGACACCGGGAAGTGGTTTTCGTCCTTCGCAACAAACATTGGGGAAATATTTATCCAGATGATGAGGGTCACCAGTGATCTCTATGACGTCATTACTGATATTTACACCTTAGTCATCCGCCTCGAAATGGCTCGGGACTTTAACCGCAAAGAAGAAGAAGAAAAAAAGAAAAAAAACCAGCAACGTACTCGTAAAGATGACCAGAGGGACATCAACAATAAGAAGCTATACGACGACATCATCGATTACATTTCATTGCGAGGTGACTTCCGTTCAGATAATTTGAACCAAAAAAACCCAAATGAATTTATCATTGTATTAGCTGACCGAATGCGAAGCACCCGGCGATATATCATCCAAGATATCATGAACCGGCAGGCCTTAGAAAAGAAAAAGCAACTAGAAAAAGACCTACGGGAACGTGAGGCAGGTGCTGAAGAGGTGATTGTATCCGCCCGACCGTTTAACCATGGACTATATCTTTATTGGGTTGAAAAACGTTATAATTTTAAATACTTAGCAGTTGAGAAAGTCCGTATCACCTGCCAGATTTTAGGGTTTTTAATTGGGATATGTGCGGTGGGTGCGTCTTACTTAAAGTTGGTGCCCTTGTCGATGATCGAAGGTATGATCATCACGGTAGCGATGTTTGGGTTTTCAAAGCTCTTTTGCTCCCGTTTTTTCTTCCTAGATTTTTACCCAAAGGATGTGACCACTCAATTGGAAGACGATGTTGGAATGTTTACACCAATCTTCAAAAAAATGAGTGCAAAACAAATGACTTCGTTCATCAACAAACAAATCAAAGAGCCGGGAAACAGCTTATTGTTGCACCTGATGCCGGAGTATTTTAAATATATTTTTGCGGTGATGCCTGAGCGAAACGAAATTTTGATGGAAAAAGACGAGTTAAACGAAGTGATGGAACGTTTAGAAATCAATATTGGAAAGTTCCAAAGAAGTTCGGCAAAAAGAGCGGCTTAGGGATCAATCCAGCGACCGCTTTCCTTGATCAGCTGGATCAGGGCTTCAACCGCTTCTGACTCTGGGATATTGCGAGTGACTTGTTCTTGTCCTCGGTACAGGTCAATCTTGCCCATTCCGCTTCCTATATAACCAAAATCAGCATCGGCCATCTCTCCCGGACCGTTCACAATACAGCCCATGATTCCAATTTTTAAGCCTTTCAAATGATTTGTTTTATTCCTGATTTTTTCAGTGGTTTTTTCCAAATCAAATAAAGTTCTTGCACATGATGGGCAAGCTATATAATCCGTGACATAAATTCGAATTCGAGTCGCTTGCAACAGTAGTTTTAAACTTTCAGTTTCCGCTTCTGGCAAAGCAGGCAAGACCAAAAAGTCGGCCAGCCCTTCGGTTAGGAGACAAGAAAGCTCGACTTTACCAAGGGTGGCCTCGAACCAATCAGGCTCAACCAGGATCCCCACGGATATGACGGGCCGGATAGCGGTCTCAAAAAAGCGACGTAGCTCAATCACAGGGTCTAACAACCGGCAGACTATAGGGCCAGAAGTTTGAAGCTCCTCCAGGGTATCCACTATGGGTAGGGTTGTGCCTGCAGGGCCAGTATACCCCCCTTCACCGCTAGTGAGCACCAAGTCTGTCTGGATCAGGCTGTCCCCAAAACCAAACAACTTAATCGGGCTTTGGCCGCCCAACTCTTGGCCGTCAAAGACATCACAATATTCGTTTGCCTGTCTGTGCTGCAGAGGCCTCTGCCAGTTCGGGCTTGGCTTTCCTGGAACCGCGAACCGGTCTTTCAAAGCTTCTACGAGCTGATGCCCATAAGCAATCTCGTGACTGCTAGGTTCGGTCAATGAAACACGGACAGTATCCCCTAACCCGTCAAAAAGCAGAGGCCCAATTCCACTGAGACTTTTTATCCTTCCCATCAAACCATCTCCCGCCTCAGTCACGCCAAGATGCAAAGGCAGGGGCTCTTTTGGTTGACGTTTTTGAGCTAACAGGCGGTAAGCTTTTAAGACCACCAATGGGTTAGATGACTTGAGGGAAATGACTATGTCCCTGACTCCAAAAGCTTCAAGCAGATCAACCGCTTCCAATGCGGATTCAACCATGCCCAAGGGAGAGTCACCATATTGAGCCATCATCCGTTGGGATAAAGACCCCTGATTCACACCAACCCGCACAGCCCGGCCAAACTCCAGAACCGCTTTAGCAAAGGGCTCTAGGGCCTGTCGAAATAGATCTCGCCCCGCTTCAAAGCTATCCACATCGAATGAGCTTTGACTTGTTTTTTTGGGGCTGTCACTGAAGTTTCCAGGGTTAATTCTAACCTTTTCAAACCAAGGTACTGATAAAACAGCAAGGGCAGGGGAGAAATGCACATCGGCCACCAATGGCCTTTTTATGCCTTCCTCAGCCATCCGTAGCCGCAAAGGGCCAATGGCATCTAATTCTTTTTTTGTTGGAATCGATAATCGGATCAATTGTGCGCCAGCTTGATCAAGCTGACGGATTTCTTCCATTGCCTTGTCTAGCTCTTGGGCGGAGCTGGTGAGCATGGATTGCAGTACAATCGGCTCTGTCCCCCCGATCTTCACGAGGCCTACTGAGATCACTCGGGCCGGGGTTCGAGCCAGCCCTAAAGGGTAGTCTAACATAGAGGTGGGGGTCTAATCCTCTTCGTCCATGTCGTCTAACATGTCGTTTTCGTCTTCAACCAAATCTGTAATGCAAGGCTCAAGCAGATGATTCATGATTTCGTACTGGGCCATTGCGGTGGGTTTACGGCCTTCTAAGCCATCAACCGCACAACCCCGTCCACCATATAAATCTTTTGCCCGTCCAGCCAAAACCAAAACTTTTTCAAACTGGCTCATTTCCCGAGTAGGGTCATACTCTTCGACCAAGTCAAGATACGTAGGGATTACTTTCATGTTACATGGCCTTTAAAAGTTGTTCAGCACGTTGTTTATACAACGAATTTGGATAAGCCTCCAAGAGGCTATTGAGCGTCGTCTTTGCTTCCTCATATTTTTTTAAAGCAAAGTGAATTTCTGCTTTTTCGATCAGCAAGGCATCCTGCATCACGGCACCGCTCCCTGAGTCAAGCAGCGCTAGAGCTTCTTTGCTTTTCCCTTGATCTCGCAACAGGTTGGCCAAATTCACCTGTACTACGACATACAGGCCCGTCTTTGGGTCCAGCTGACTGAGCATTTGATTCAACTCGAACTCAGCTTTTAAAAAGTCGCCTTTAGCCCCTAAAACATTCGCTCGGTAAAGCTTGGATAAATGAGCCTGAGAAGTCCCTGGGTTTTCTTTTTGAAACTGATCAAGACCGTCAAAAGCAGCAGATTGACTTGCTGGGTCTCGAAGTTGAGCCTCAAGCTGATAGAGCTGTTCATTTCGCTGGTTTGTTTGACCGGTTTGAAACTCAAACCATCCTAAAGCAGCAAAAATAGCCCCGAAAATCACTAAGCCGACGGTAATAAATATTTTCCGACGCTGATAAGCGTAATCTACAAAATGAAAGAAAAAGTCATCGACCGGCGCCGGAGCGTGGTCTTCAGCAGGGGATTCGGTTGTGTTTTGATTCATGATGCCTACGTAAAGATGCAAGAAATTTCCCAAATCTACCAACAGCACCACACTAAATCAACCGTTTATTTTGAAATTTGACTGAGTATATCTTGGATCTGTGTCAAGTTAATTGGTTTTTCCACAATTCCATCCATACCAGCTTCTATGCACTCAGCCTTATCGTGATCGCTTGTTCCCGCAGTCATTGAAAAAATAGGAGTTCGGCTTATTTTCTTTGCCACTTCAAACTCTCGAATCCGCCGGGTCGAGGTCACCCCGTCCATCACAGGCATGTTATGGTCCATGAACACAAAGTCGAGCGGCTTTCCTTGCATTCGCATTTCTATATATTTCATCAACCCTTCTTGACCGTCTTTTGCAGTTTCGAACTCGACCCCCATTCGCTTCATCACATGAGTTGCTAATTTAAGGTTCAACGGATTGTCGTCCACAACCAGTCCGACTGTCTTGCTTGTGACGGTCATTTTCTTTGGGGCAGGAGTCGCCTCTTCCAAGGGAATTTCCACCTCTTCAGTTAGAACTTTTTCACCATTAGACAATGGGAAGGTGACTTTAAAAGTCGTTCCCTGGTTCACCTCTGAAAACACCTCGATTTCGGCTCGATGCCTTTGGAGCAATTCTTTGGTGATGGCTAAGCCCAGTCCAGTGCTAAGCTCCCCTTCAGTTCCTGGCCGAGAGGCCTTTGTAAACTTTTTAAATAGTTGTGATAATTGTTCTTTATCAATCCCAATCCCTGAATCAATCACAGAAACGGATACTTCGGTTTCCGAGACTAGTTCAATAACCTGCTTGATTTCGCCATTTTTAGGGGTGAATTTAATCGCATTTGAAAGTAAGTTATTGAACACCCTCATCAAGGAACCAGCGTCACCGTCGACACGATCCTTTCCATGGGCATGGTTATGGATGGTGATCTTTTGTCCCTTCGGTGTTGCCATATGACGCAACGTTGATGTGGATGACTCAACCACCTCGGACAATCGAACCGTCTTCAACTCCAGATCGTGTGCTTCAGAACTGACCCGGCCCAGGTAAAGAATATCATTGATCAGGTCTAATAAAAACTCGCCCGACTGTTTGATATTTTGAACAAACTCTAACTGGGTCGTTGTTAAACCACCATCTAATTCAAGCAATTGTGCAAAACCTAAGACCCCATTGAGCGGCGCTCTTAAGTCATGAGAGGTCACATTGAGAAACTCGTCCTTTAGCTTACTGAGACGTTTTAACTCGATGACCTTTAATTCCAACTCCCGGTTCAAGGACTGCCCTTTCAGGTGTACCTTTAAACGAGCCAGCAGTTCTTCCTTAGCAAAGGGTTTTAAAATATAGTCACTGGCACCGACTTTAAACATATTAAGGATCGAGTCTCGCTCGGTCATCCCTGTCAAAAAGAGGATCGGCACCCTTTTATTACCTAAGCCGCTCCTGATTTTTATACATAGTTCATCACCGTTCATTTCAGGCATCATGAAATCGGTGATGACCATATCAATCAACTGTTCATTTTTTTTAAACTCTTCCAGCGCCTCAACCCCACTGGCTGTCGATATTACGTTGACCCCTTGGGATTTTAATATTTCCTCTAAAATCTGCCGGGCGATCGTGGAATCTTCTGCAATCAAAACCGTAGCGCCCTTGATGGTCGAGCTTGGCTTTAAGTTTGAGTTCACTAAGTCTAGGACTTCACCCCTCAAAAAAGGCTTGGTGATAAATTCGGAAGCTCCTACCTCAAACCCTCGACTCCTGCCTGAAATGCTGTCGTTTGCGGTGATAAAGATCACCGGGGTTCTAGATACATCATGGTACAGAGGGTTTGACCGGAGCTGTAAACAGGCATCATAGCCATTTAGCACCGGCATATCGACGTCAAAGGTGATCAAGTCAGGTCTTTCTTCTAAAGCCATTGCCAGCGCCACTTCACCGTTCTCAGCGCAAAGGATCGTGTATTCCTCCTTCAGCTCAGCCTTGATCAAAGTACGCATCATCTGACTGTCGTCAACCACCAAAATTTTCATCAATTCCCTCACGAAAGATTTCTTAACTTGGATCAACTCGGATCAGCCGAGCTGGCGAAGATACTACGGCTAAGCTTGAAATTTCAAGGACAGCTTGTTGTACATTTTTTTCTAAAGCTTCATGAGTGAAAAACACAACACTGACCGGGTCACCGTTCATTGCCCGACTACGCTGGGTCATTGAAGCAATGGAGATATTAAAGCGACCCAAAATATCAGTGATCTTTGCAAGAACTCCAGTCGTATCTTCGACTTCAAACCTCAAATAATAAGGTGAAACTGTGTCACCCATATCCAACATCTTTAAATCTGGGACTGTTTCCCCAAAAACAGACAACAGAGGTACTGTCGGCTCAGACAATGAAGCATTGCGTACTTGCTCAACCAAGTCTGCGACCACCGCAGACGCGGTTGGCTTTGCCCCAGCCCCTTGCCCATAAAGCACAATCGGACCGCCGTAATTTCCATTAATCTGCACCGCATTAAAGGCCCCGTCTACGGAAGCTAGCATCTGCTGCTTCGAAACCAACGTAGGGTGCACTCGACCTTCAATCCCTTCAGACACAACTTTTGCCTTGCCCAGCAGTTTAATTTCGTAACCAAACTCGCCAGCGATCTCTATATCGATCAGTTCAATCTGCGTGATTCCTTCTGTGTATACAGAGCGAAAGTCAAACAGACCACCAAAAGCAATGTCCATCAACAAGGTTAACTTATGAGCGGTATCAATACCCTCAACGTCAAACGTCGGGTCAGCTTCAGCAAACCCAAGCTCCTGAGCCATAGCCAAGGCCTGTTCAAAGGTCTCCCCTTTTTGGGCCATAGAGGTCAGGATATAATTCCCGGTACCGTTGATGATCCCTGAAATTTCTAAAATTTCATCTCCAGCAAACCCCTCCCTTAAGCAACGAATCACGGGGATAGACCCCGCAACAGCAGCTTCAAACCCAAAAGTAGCTTTGTTGGCGCTTGCATGGCGAAAAATTTCCGCCCCTTCTTCCGCAAGTAAAGCCTTGTTTGCGGTGACAAGAATTTTGCCTTGGTCCATGGTTTTTAGCACCACCTGCTTAGCAAGACCGGTCCCGCCCATCAATTCAAGAACAATATCAATTTGGGGATCATCTAAAATAAAGTTCGGGTCTTCGCTCAACTGAATGCCATCCAAAGACACTGAGCGGGGCTTCCCAACTTTGGATACCACCGCCTTTATCACCTGTAACTTCACACCAGTGCGCAGCTCAAGGGCCTTTTGGTTTTCCCTCAGCAGCTCTAACACACCACTGCCAACGGTCCCCAGGCCAAAAAGGCCGATTTTCAAGGTTTTCAATTTTACCTTATGTTCTTAAATGGTTATTGAGGCCTTGATATCCGAGGCCAAAAAACGGTTCAGCAGGGTTTCAAATCCTCCAGACACTAATTTTTCTTTATCTTTGGAAGTGACGTAAAAGTAGTCAATTAACTGGTTCCCAATGGTGGTGATCATGACTTGCAAGGGGTTCACCCCAAGGGTTTCAATCGCAGACATGATTTTAAAGTAGTCGTAAGGACTATCAAAAGTGGAGACACGAACTGCCCAACATTCGACCACAGATCGTTCATATTGACCATGGCTTTTTTCCACAACAACATACCCTTTCTCTCTCTCGTACAGGTATTGCACTTGGCAATGCACGGCAGTTCTCGCATTCCACGACGGATGCCCTAAATCAGGAAGAACCAAATCTTCTAAGGTATTCTCAATAGCGACCATCGAAACTTCTTTAGCCGCGTTTCCTGGCCCTTGGAAGTACCCAGCGAACCCTGTTGATCCATCTAAATATTTAATTTGATTTATCTTTCCCAGTTCTATGTTGATGCCACTTGAGTTCAGCAAAAAGGCCAGTCTTGCTTGAAGGCTCGAGTCGTTCTTTACATAAAAGAGTAGGTTATCGTACTCACCCTTGGCGCCTTTGACAAAGGAAAATCGTGGGCCGTTTTCTAGACAGTCTTCAAAGGCAAGGAGTTGGTTCGATAAACTTTGAGGGTCTGCATTTAACAGATACCGGTTTGGCATTGCGGTAAAGAACCACTGCCAGTCCGTGACATAATTTGAAACCAACTGAAACCGTACAGCCTCAGGGAGTGATGATTTCATCAAGTTAAAAAACCTCAGATAATGTTTTTCCAAGGACTTTTTATCTAACTCACCTAAGCTAAGGAAATGAACAATAGAGTTTAGTTCAGACTTCAAAGGAACCAATAAATCCAATAGGCTAGCATCAATTTTCTCCACAGGGTCGTAAATCGCTTCTTCCAACCCAACCGTACAACTTTGCGATAGCAACATATCCAACGCCACTGCTGCACGTTTTTCGTCGACCTTTTGATCCAGGTATTCGTTGATCGTTTGGTTGAGCGTTTTATCGTTACCAGGCTTGCGGAAAGCCTCCAAAATCCCCAAGGTTCGCTCAAAAAACTCTTCTAAAAACCCTGAATTTTCTCGTAACCGATCACTCACTGACCTAAAGTCAGATACATTCACCAAGTACAATAAAATTAAGTTCCTTGGGTCTCTTCCTGCGAGCTCAAAAAACTTCAATATCCCTAAGTCTAGGTGAGTCGACAGTTTTGAAAACCGAACCATTGATTGATGATGTGCAACTAGTACCCTGATTTGATCCATCTGATCGCTATTAGACTGAAAACCCAACCAACTCAGCAACTTAGTGACGATTTTAGGTCCGTGCTCTTCGTGATTCTTATAAGGGTTTATCTTCCCAATATCATGAAAAAAGATGGACCATTTTAAAGTGAATAGGTCCTCATGATTTAAAAACCCCCACAGTTCTTGGTATTGCGCCTTGAACTTAACGATTTCCTGTTCCATCTGAGCCAGGGCACGCATTGAGTGTTCGCAAAGTGTAAACTGATGGATTTCAACATTACGGAGTAAAAAGCGCATTTGATTGACTTCAGGCAGGAAAAGTCCGAGCAAGGTCCGCGCCTGCCCTCCCCTCGTTAAAGGGAGCGAGATGTCCATCATTTGTCGAATCGCAGAGCTGGCGTAGTCTCCGGTAAAAAGTTGGTAGATAAAGCTTTTCACCTTACCCATCGGTAAATGCTCTTTTGCTTCGATTTGCGCTGGGAGCAGCTCTGCAAGGCCAACTAAAATATCGGCCGACAAATCGTTGCCATTGTTTGCGATGTACACAAACAACTCAAATAAGTTTTCCCAATCTAAAAACATGGAAAGCTGGTGTTCTTTGATCCAAAGCACCGGTTCATTGGGTAGCAACACTTTTTGAATTTGATTTGAACCCAGATGTTTGACTAGCTTAAACCGATTCAGCTGCACTTGAATGGTGCGATTGAGCATTTTATCGATCACCTTCGAAGCAATCAATTCAATCTGTTGGGTGCAGTGCAGCCTATATCGATCCCACTGATCGATGGTCGTAAACCTAGTCTTTAGCTTCAGTAAGGCCATTGCCACACGATCATTATATAAATCAATTTTGACCTGTTCTTTGGCTAAACCGGCCTCACCCATTTGTTGTAAACTAGGTCGAAACGTATCAAAAAGACCGATAAAGTTCCGTAGATCCAGAAAAAACTCGACAGCTTGTAACAACTGATCCGCTTCGACCTCAGTGATCCACTTTTTCTTGTGTAGGGTATTGATCAATCCAGGAGTACTGGTGTCCGAGGGCTTCATTAAAACCACCCAAACCCATAATACCGACTGAAAATGCCTCAAACCTCCGATACCTGTTTTGATATGAAAGGTTTCTAGGGAGTTCGGGCGCAACTGGGAAATTTGACTTCGAAGGAATCGAATCAGTTTTTCATCCGGGCAGGCAGCCTGCACCTCTTTCTTAAACTGCTTCAACACCCGAGGTGCGCCTAAAATCAACCGAGACTCAAATATAGCTGGAAATGTATGTAATGCATTGACTTCATAGAACCGAGAAAGATCCTCACCTAGCTCAAAGTACTGACTGGCAAAATCTAAGGGCAGTTCGGTGAATAATTCTTCAATCCGGCGGATCAACTCATGTAAAACAAGCAATTCAAAGGAGGTACGACCCTTGATATCGGCTACATAAGCGATATCTATGTCAGAGGAATAGGTCAGCTCTGTTCGGCCAAAACCACCTCTCGCTATCAGGCAGAAAAAACGATCCAGCCGCAAGCCTTTAGAGCGCTGTTCAGTCAACTGAGGTAACGCTTCTTCGATACGTTTTTTTTCAAGAGTACTTTCAGAGATTTCCCTTTCGAGATCAGCCAAAACTTTTCGGTAGTAGTCCAACTCACCTTGGTCCATTGAAACGGGGGTGCCGTCTCCTAAAAACAACATGGACCTTAAATCGTCGGCCTTCATCTGCTTTTGAGGCAAATTATTCGTCAAGTACCCTAACTTTGATGTACTTTCTGAGAGAAGAGCCGCCTGGATCAGCCCCAGTTCATCGCTAGCAAAATCCCAAGTGAAGGCAATCCACTGGTCGATCCAGACACAAAATTCATGGGACTGGGCAAACCCATCCCCAGTGTTCAAATTATTTTTACTTGCCTGGACCAGCCATTGTTTCCATTGAGTTTCAAAAAAAGTTTGATACTGAATTTTCCTTGGGATCAGACCAATCACATTGTTCTCATCCACCCAAAATTTTTCGACTGCGTCAGCGAGCTGATTCATAAACAAGGCCCAGTTGATAAGTTGGTCTTTTATACCAGAATCGCTTAGCCCCAGTTTGAAGTCAAGGGAGGGCTTTTCAAAACGATGCAAAACCGATATGAATGAAAGAAACAAAAGTCGAAGGTTTTGGATGAAAAATAAAGGAACACTGATTCTCTCAGGTTTAGGGCTTAATTGCGAAAGAGAAACAGCTCACACTTGCCAGATTTCAGGTGCAAGTCGAGTCGAAGTACAACACACTTTATCTCTCCTTAAAGGCGAAATCTCCTTAAAGGATTATGATTTTCTGGTGTTTATCGGCGGATTTTTAGATGGCGACTACCTAGGTAGTGGCAGAGTCGGCGCCAACCGTTATAAGTATGGTAAAAACTCAGAGGGCCTGTTGAAGGACCAATTGTCAGCATTTTCCCAAGCAGGGAATTTGATGTTGGGGATTTGTAATGGTTTTCAGTTGATGGTCAAACTTGGGCTTTTGCCTTTTGAAGAGCTATCAACTGGCGGGCAGTCTGTGAGCTTGACCCATAACTCCAGTGGTATTTTTGAAGACCGATGGGTTGATTTACAGGTCAACCCAAAGTCTAACAACGTCTTCACCAAAGGGCTAGACAAGCTTTATCTACCGGTTCGGCACGGAGAAGGCAAAATGGTGGTTGCCAACGACGGGGTTGCAAAACAAATTGTTGACCAGGGCTTAAACACCTTGATGTACACCGATTCAGCGGGGACTCCCACAGGGGAATACCCGGCTAACCCAAACGGTTCTTGGCTTCATACTGCTGGGCTTGGGAACAGCCAAGGTAATTTGCTTGGACTGATGCCCCACCCGGAGGCCTATCACCACTTCACAAACCATCCAAATTGGACTCGGCAAGGAAGTGATCAGCCAGCACCTCAAGGTCTACAGCTTTTTGAAAACGCTTACCGCTATTTAGATCAGTAGTTAATGATTTATTTAGACAACGCAGCGACCACTCGCCCCCATCCCGAAGTCCTGGAGGCAACCTTTGAGTATTTAAAGTTGCCTCCAGCAAACCCCTCTGCTGTTCACCCTTGGGGGATCGAACAACGTCGGGTTTTGTCCCAGGCGAGGAGCCAGCTAGCAAGGCTTTTTTCCATCCCTCAAGAGGGAGTGGTTTTCTGTGCGTCAGGCACAGAGTCAGACAATCTTGCGATCAAAGGAAGCTTGGTTCGTTTGGGGAAAAATCGAGGCACTTTTGTGACCACGCCATTGGAGCATAAAGCGGTTTTGGAATGTGCCAAATGGTACCAAGACCGAGGTGGAGAGGTCCGTTTCGTTCAAGTCGACCCTGCCAGCGGCTTGGTAAATCTTGATGATTTAAAAAGCTGCATCGACCAGGAAACCTGCTTAATTTCAGTTTCCCATGTTCACAATGAAACGGGAATCACCCAAGATCTAACAGCCCTTTCAAAAGTAATCAAAGCCCATGCACCACAGGCTATTTTTCATAGCGACGGTGTCCAGGGCTTCGGCAAACTCTCCCCAAAGTTAAAGAAGTGGGGGGTGGATTTGTATTCGATCAGCGGGCACAAAATCCATGGTTTGGTCGGTGGGGCCGCCTTGATTCGGTCAAAACCATTGAACTTAGAACCCCAAGTATGGGGTGGAAATCAAGAGTTTGGCTTACGGTCAGGCACTGAAAACATTCTGGCTATCCATGCACTCGCCCTGGCTGCAAACTTGGCCCAAAAAGAGCACGATAGTCACTGGGAAGCAGTAAAACTTTGGGCAGAGGGGTTTTGGACTCAGCTACAAACACTAGAGCCAGCGCTGACAAGGACCCAAGGTCAGTTGATCTTGCCCCATATCCTACATATTCAAACCCCCGGTGTTCCAGGGGAGGTACTTCTACACCACTTGGCCGCTCAAGGCGTCTTGGTGAGCCAGGGCAGTGCTTGTCAGGCTAATTCCAAGCACCTATCGATGGGGCTAAAATCATTAGGACTCAATGATCAGCAAATCAGGCAATCCCTCAGGCTGTCTCTGAGCGCAGTTGAACTCACCCTATCACCAGACCAAGTTGCCCAACGATTTTCCGCTGCAATCAAACAAGTCAGGTCGGTCTAACACTGAAATTAGCTGAGCCAGCTCAGTGAACGAGGGCTAGATATTCAGGCTATCCTAGGTCTAACTTCCCAGTTTAAACCCTAGCACCGCTTGCGAGCTCAAAACAACGATCTTTGTTTCGTTTCGCCAACACGACCACACTAGGTTCTAGGGTGCCTTTCTCCACTAAAACGTCCAAAACTTCCACGATTTTTTCTAGCGGCATCCCAGCCCAATAGGGGCGATCCTGTGCCAGGGCTTGAAAAATATCTGCCACAGAAATGATGCGAGCCTCAATACTAAATTCAAGAGTGCCTGGATGGAAGGGGTAGCCGGTGCCATTGACCCCTTCATGATGATAGGCGGCCCAAAGAGCGATGTCTTCCAGTCCGTCTATGTGACGAAGGATCTCATAGGTTTCATAGCTGTGTTGGTTGATGATCGTTCGTTCGACCTGACTCAAGGGGCCTGGTTTTTCAAGGATATAGTCTGGGGTCCCCAATTTGCCTACATCGTGCAAAAAACCAGCAATTTCGATTTTTTCACATTGAACATCCGACAGTCCATAACAAATCCCAAGATACTGGGCCAACGCACCAACTCTGGCGGAATGTTGGGCGGTCAAAGGGCTCTTCTGATCGACGATATAACCCAGTATATGGGCCAATTGTTTGAGTTCTGCACCTGTGATAGATGATTTAGTTTTGAATTCCCCCATATCCCAAGTAAACCGGGCAACGTGTCGGGCTTCCAAAGAAAACCAGAAAGCTTCGGTTTTTTCCATTTCTAGAAAAGCCTCAACCAACTCTGGATCAAAGTAAGTACCGCTATACCCGATGATTGAGTTCAAAATATCCTGTTTTACCAACAAAATATCAAGATCATAGTGAGCGGCTGACATCACATCTATCCTGTCAGAAAGAAATATAATGTTAGCGATACGTGCATCCCTGGGGCTCAGATTCAACTCTTTCAGGTCCTTCCATGGTGTGTGATGGTAAAGGATAGGTAGGGCAAATCGAGCAAGAGGGGCGAATTTTCTCAAGAGCCCATAGCCAATTTCACAGTGAACATGAGCGTCCACCCAGTCGAAGTGATTGACAAGGTTACTGTGCATTTGTTCGGTCGAAACCCCGCAATCATGCAACAATCCCAGTTCAAAAACGAAATGGATTTCGTCTTCACTATGGCCCAATTTATGAGCTAACTGACTGGCAATATACCCAACCCGTTTACCATGGTTCGTATCATTCATCCCCACCAAATCGACCGCAGTCTCTAGGGCAAGAATCATCTGACGCAGGTCAGTTTCAAGCTCCAAACAAGTTTCCATCCATCATTCCTATCAAAGTTTTCTGTGGACCAATCAAGTATACTTTTCTCATAAATAACTGCTCTGGGCAACAAAAAGTTAAATGGAACTGTTTGGACGGATGATGGCAACCTTGCTCTCGCGATCAGGCTTTGACAGTCAGAAGGGCCTGTCTTTGTTGTGGCACAAGTGAATATCAGGGCAACGGCCCAAACAACCCAAAGAGTGCTGGCTATAGCCGATTAGGTGTCAAAGGACTGTTATAAGAAAGTTGGCCAACATCGGGCAAAACAAAGACTCCAATCGCCGCAAAGCCACTTAGACTATCCGTATAGATCGATCCATTGTTGGGGGCGGATATTGATCAATGAGGAAAAGGGGGTTCAGACTTTGACTTCTAATTTTATAAAAAAGCTTATAAATCAATTTGTTTACTGAAAGTAACTCAATCTATTTGCTCTATAAATCCAGAGGAACGGCCTTGTTTGGGGGGATATTGAAGGTGTTTTTAAGGTTCTAAGACAAGATGATAGGTCCCAAGTTGAAACCAAAGTGCAGACAAAAAAAAGGCCAACCCCAGAAAACTGAAGTTGGCCTTTTAAAGGAATGCAAAAACAGGTTACATCATGCCACCCATGCCACCCATTCCGCCCATGCCACCCATAGCAGCAGCGGCACCAGCAGCACCATCATCACTGCTAGGTAGATCAGAAATAGATGCTTCCGTGGTGATCAACAGGCCTGAAATCGATGCAGCGTTCTGCAAGGCACATCGAGTCACCTTCGTTGGATCAATGATCCCTTTCTCAATCATGTTCACATACTCTTCAACACGAGCATCAAAACCTTCCGATTCAGGTAGATCCATGATCTTATTTACAATAACAGCGCCTTCCAGCCCTGCGTTAGCAACGATTTGTCGCAATGGAGCTTCGATCGCTTTACTGATGATCATCGCACCAATTCGCTGGTCCCCTTCCAAGGATTCAGCCAGGGCATCAACAGCGCCTTGAACTCGGAGCAAAGCCACGCCGCCGCCAGGAACAATCCCTTCTTCAACAGCAGCTCGAGTTGCGTGCAATGCATCTTCAACACGGGCTTTCTTCTCTTTCATTTCGATTTCAGTCGCTGCACCAACGTTAACAATCGCAACACCACCAACCAATTTGGCCAATCGTTCTTGCAACTTTTCACGGTCATAATCAGAAGTTGACTCTTCAACTTGAGCACGGATTTGGTTCACCCGTGCTTTGATTGCATCGCTAGAACCAGCGCCATCAACGATGGTACAGTTGTCTTTGTCGATTGTGATGTTCTTCGCAGTACCACACTGCTCCAAAGTCATTTCCTCAAGCTTCATGCCTCTTTCTTCAGAGATCACTTCGCCGCCAGTTAAAATTGCAATGTCTTCCAACATCGCTTTTCTTCGGTCACCAAAGCCTGGAGCTTTTACAGCGGAACATTGCAATGTGCCACGTAGACGGTTAACCACCAAAGTAGCCAAGGCTTCACCATCAACATCTTCAGCAATGATCAAGAAAGGTCGACCTTCTTTAGCAATCTGCTCTAAAACAGGCAAAATGTCTTTCATGTTACTGATTTTCTTTTCAGAAAGAATAATATATGGGTCCTTAAGAGCCACTTCCATTCGGTCAGAATCAGTCACAAAGTATGGAGACAAGTAGCCTCGGTCAAACTGCATGCCTTCAACAATATCCAACGTTGTGTCCAAGCCTTTGGCTTCTTCAACAGTAATCACACCATCTTTGCCCACTTTGTCCATCGCATCAGCAATGATGGTTCCAATGGCTTCATCGTTGTTTGCGCTGATTGTACCAACTTGAGAAATTTCATTGTTGTTCCCAACTTTTCGGCTCAAAGTTTTCAACTTGTCAGTCGCAACGACGACAGCTAGGTCGATGCCTCGCTTCAGGTCCATTGGATTTGCGCCAGCGGCAACATTTTTTGCGCCTTCACGGAAAATTGCTTGAGCTAGGACAGTAGCAGTTGTGGTTCCATCACCAGCGGTATCGCTGGTTTTAGAGGCCACTTCCTTGACCATCTGTGCACCCATGTTTTCAATTTTCTCTTCCAATTCAATTTCTTTAGCCACTGAAACACCATCTTTGGTGATCAAAGGAGCACCAAAAGACTTTTCAATCACAACATTACGACCCTTCGGTCCCAAGGTCACTTTCACTACGTCGGCCAATTGGTTAACGCCACTGAGCATTTTTGCTCGGTTGTCTTCACCAAAATGAATTTGCTTTGCCATGTTTATTTCCTAGTAAACGAGTTTGAAAATCAAATGTAACTAATGAGGGGATGGTTATTCGATAACACCAAGGATATCATCTTCTTTCATCATCAGCATGGTTTCATCACCAATCTTGATTTCAGTACCAGAGTACTTACCAAAAAGTACTTTATCGCCAACCTTCACATCTAGTGCGACGAGGGTACCGTCTTCTTTACGGATCCCTTTACCAACAGCGACAATTTCGCCTTCTTGGGGCTTTTCTTTAGCTGTGTCGGGGATAATGATCCCGCTTGCGGTAGTTTTTTCGGCGTCTTTTCGTTTTACAATGACACGATCATGCAATGGTCGAATATTCATATACCAATTCCCTAGCTTGTATGTTGGGTCATGCTGGGCCGTAATGTCCCAGGTTTGGATTAAATCAGTTATTAGCACTCAAATTGATTGAGTGCTAATCATGCAGCATAGTAAAACTTAGTCTCAAGAAGATCAAGGGGTTTTTCCTAGAAAAAGGAAATTTGATTTTTCTAACCAAACCTTGGTTCTATTGAGCCTACAGTCTAGGCCTGCTGATAAAAACAGATGACCAAACAAGTGTGTGGAGGTGAATCTTCCTTGATGAGAAAAGATTCACTCCATCGAGTGAGGACTTTTGTTTGTCTAAGCGCTGAACCTATCGAGGCTTACTTAGGGGCTTCACTCTGCTCAGCAGGGACGATTTCCGCTGTATCTATGGAGGCTGGTGCTAACTGCTCCCGAACAATCGCCTCCAGTTTTACTGCCAACTCAGGGTGGTCAACCAAATAAACCTTTGCATTTTCCCGGCCTTGCCCGATCCGTTCGTCGCCATGACTGTACCAAGAACCGCTCTTTTTAATGATCCCCAATTCAACCGACAGGTCAATCAAGTCTCCATTGCGGCTAACCCCTTCTCCAAAGGTTATATCGAATTCAACGACCTTAAAAGGCGGCGCCATCTTGTTTTTCACCACCTTGACCCTGGAGCGAGTCCCCACAATATCGTCCCCGATTTTGATATCGGTGACCCGGCGGATGTCCAGGCGAACAGAGGAATAAAACTTCAAGGCATTACCACCAGTGGTGGTCTCAGGGTTACCATACATCACCCCAATCTTAATCCGAAGTTGGTTGATGAAGATGATGGAACACTGACTTTTATTGAGGTTTGCAGTCAGCTTACGAAGAGCCTGAGACATCAAGCGAGCTTGCAAGCCAACATGAGAATCCCCCATCTCACCGTTGATTTCTGCCCTTGGAACCAAGGCTGCCACCGAGTCAATCACGATCAAATCAACCCCACCAGAGCGAACCAAAATATCTGTAATTTCTAGGGCTTGCTCCCCATAGTCAGGCTGAGAAATCAGTAAATCCTCAACATTCACCCCCAACTTCCGGGCGTAAGACACGTCTAAAGCGTGCTCTGCGTCGATGAAGGCAGCAACGCCACCCTTTTTTTGAACCTCAGCAATGGCATGTAGAGTCAACGTTGTTTTACCACTAGACTCTTTGCCATAGATCTCGATCACCCGACCAACAGGAAGCCCACCAATACCTAAGGCAACGTCAAGGCTCAAAATCCCGGTCGAGGTTGAAGGATAATTTCCAGCTACTTCTTCCCCCATCCGCATGATGGCACCTTTTCCATATTGCCGATCAATCTGAGAAAGAGCGCCTTCAATTGCCTTCGTTTTATCTTTATCCCACATGATGATACCTTAGAGTCTTGGCTGCCGCCCGTTAAAGGAAACATTTGTTCCGTTATTTTTAAGTAATATGCCGGATATCGAGACAGAAAGCAACAAGAGTTCACTTATTTTTCTTAAATTTTCTTTGGGATCAATAGAAACAGTACTTGACAGCTGCTGTATTGCATAATGGCAGCTTTTTGACTTGATCCACCCACCAGTTTCCATGTATTCAGATTATAGCCTGTATTGACCTTGGTGTTGGTCGTAATCACATGGCAACAAAAATTTAGGAGCAATCGTCCCATGAGAACATGCCTACTGATTTCTTTTCTGTTTACTCTGCTATTCCTGCCTTTATCAGGATTCAGTGAAGAGGTATCTACCGCCAAAACAGATCATGGCGCTACAGTAATCCAGCCCCACGAAGAGGACAGCGGTCCTCGTGCTGCTTACGACGCAGAACACGACGATATTTTCCCCCGGGCGCTTTCAAGCTACAAAGATGATGGTCTGTCCGTAGGTAAGCAGCTTGCCGGTCGTATCGCTACGGAACCTTTGAACCTGATTGCTAGCTTGATCTTTTTAATGGCGATCCTCCATACCTTTGTGGCCAGCAAGTTTATTCATGCAGCTCATGAGGCTGAAAAAGCTCATGAAAAAAAGCTGAAAGAAAAAAAGAAGGGCCAAGATTACCACGGGGACATCACTGCTGAAGTGAGCTTCAAGGCGCAGATATTTCACTTTTTAGGTGAAATCGAAGCGGTCTTCGGGATATGGATCATCGCTCTATTCGCTGCCATCGGTTACTTCAAGGGTTACCATGTCCCTATCGAGTACGTGAATGACGTGAATTACACAGAGCCGATGTTTGTGGTGGTTATCATGGCCTTAGCGGCCACAAGGCCGATCACGCAGCTTTCAGAAAAAATGCTTCGGGTTTTTGCCAACTTGATTGGAGGTAAAACAGCGGCATGGTGGCTCACTATTTTGACCATTGCTCCTCTGTTAGGCAGCTTTATCACCGAACCTGGTGCAATGACCATTGGTGCCTTGTTGCTGGCAAAACAGTTCTACGAAAAGAACCCGTCTATCAAGTTTAAATACGCAACCATTGGTCTGTTGTTTGTAAACATCTCTGTTGGCGGAACCCTGACTCATTTTGCCGCCCCTCCTGTGTTGATGGTCGCAAGTGTTTGGAATTGGGACATGGCTTTTATGGCCTCGCACTTTGGCTGGAAGGCAGCGGTCGGCATCGTAATAAACAACATCATCTATTTTGCGATATTCAAAAAAGAATTCCCAAAGTTAGACAATCCCAAATTGGATACGAAAACCAACGCAGATAAACGGTCCATCCATTGGGACTTACGTGATGAGCACGTTCCGGCCTGGATCATGACAGTGCATGTCTTGACCATGATGTGGACAGTGTACAACGCCCATCATCCAGCCCTGTTTATTGGTGGTTTTCTCTTTTTTATTGGGTTCCATCAGGCAACAGCACATCATCAGCACCGGCTTGACTTAAAGCCTGCGATCTTGGTTGGATTTTTCCTTGCGGGACTGGTGACCCATGGTGGATTACAAGGCTGGTGGATTCAGCCCGTGTTGTCTTCTTTAGGTGAGATTCCCTTGATGTTGGGAGCAACATTCCTGACTGCATTCAATGATAATGCTGCGATCACTTACCTGAGCACCTTGGTACCAAACTTCTCGCCTGCCATGAAATATGCGGTGGTCGCTGGTGCTGTCACCGGTGGTGGTTTAACCGTGATTGCAAACGCTCCTAACCCAGCAGGGCAATCAATTTTGAATCGTTTTTTCCCTGATGGCGTTGTTCCTTTGTACCTTGCTGTATCAGCATTGATCCCGACAATCGTTGTTGGTTTGTGTTTTATGCTCTTAGGTTAAAGCTTAAAAACTTCGAGGGTTCGAAATAAAGCCCTCGAAGGCTTTACTTGGTCGCAGGATTGATCTAATTTAGGGGAGTTAACAACTAACACCCAAAATGGAACAAAGTCATGCGACTTGGGCTCATCTTTTTTTTAGTATTGTTTGTAGGTTGTGCAACCCCGCAAATCAAGCCTTTAGACCTGGCTATCGATCAGGAAATCACAACTTTCCCACCGTCCCCGGAAGAGCTACTCCACCACACTAGGTTGATTGCTGAAGTACTCACAACCCAAGGCAGCACGGTGACACCGGCACGGCAGTTGGAGATACTTACATTCCTGCATCAATCAATGGAAAGCTTTGGTGATTTTTCCTACATTCCTCCGATGGATGTTGCGGCACAATTAAAAACTGCCCCTTTTGTGGGATTTGAGCCCCATAGTGTGGTTGAAACACTCAAACTGTCTGCCTCGATAGGTGCAGAATTTGCTTCTCAGGTTGAAATCCATATTACCAAAAGCCAACTAAAGCAGGGGATTGATCAATTTTCCGCCGATATCCAGCTAGCTCTATTTAAGGTCAGTACTGGCCAGCTTATTTTCAAGGAAAAGGTTGTTTACAGCTCGGCCAATCCACTGCGTTCGAAGAAGAGATTTAAGAAGTCGATTCAATCGAGTTTCCCGCTCAAAGGCTTTATCATTGAAACAAGAGGCGGGAGAGAAGTTGCAAAAATTACCCTCGGGGCCTCATTTGGTTTGCAAATAGGCCGCAAGGTGTTGATACGTTCCAGAAAAATCAGACACCAGCTGGTGCGGGGAATCGATCAAACCCAAATCAGCTATTCAACAGAGGCCCTGGCCAAGGGGGAAGTGATTCAAGTTTCGACCAACGACGCTTGGATCTGGATCCCTGAGGCCAAACGGTCCCAATTTAGAACTGGAGATCTGGTGTTCACTTTACCAGAAACTTCGCATTCGATTTTTTAGACAGCCTGCTATGAACCAACTATACCAGATTCCAGACCGACTGATTCAAAAATATGCTGTCAATGGACCTCGTTACACGTCCTACCCCACTGCGCCGGTTTGGGGACCAGTCAGCACGGATGTTCAAAGCGATTGGTACAAGGAACTGGCGACAAGTGACCGGCCTTTGTCGATGTATTTTCACATTCCTTTTTGTAAGGAACGTTGTACCTATTGCGGCTGTAACACGATGATCACCAAAAACCAAAGCAAGGCGACAGATTACGTTGAGCACCTGCTCAAAGAAATCGACCAACTCGCTGCCTTTGGTTTGACCCATAAAAAAGTTCGGCAACTGCATTTTGGTGGGGGAACACCAACCTTTTTGTTGGACGAAGAGTTTAAGATGATCTTAGACCGAATTCGCTCCCATTTTGAGTTTGAAGACCAAGCCGAGTTGGCGATTGAAGTAGACCCATGCTCTACACATAAGGGACAGTTAGCTATGCTCGCTGGACTAGGATTCAACCGTTTATCCTTGGGATTACAAGATTTCAACTTGAAAGTTCAGGAATCGGTAAACCGGGTCCAGAGTTATGAAATCACCAAGGAACACATCGACGAAGCCCGAGAGCTTGGTTTCACCGGGGTTAACCTTGACTTGATGTACGGGCTTCCACACCAAACTCTAGAGACCATGAAGGTCACCTTGGATCAGGTGATTGAACTATCTCCAGACCGTGTGGCCTTGTACAATTTTGCCTACCTACCTGAACAACTACCGCACCAAAAGCAGCTGAACCCAGGGGACATGCCCAATGAAAAGGTGAAGCTAGAAATCTTCTTCGAAGCAATTAAGAAGTTCACTGAGGCGGGCTACGATTACATCGGTATGGATCACTTTGCCAAACGCACCGACGAGTTATCCAAGTCTCAAAAAGCTAGGAAACTGTACCGAAACTTCATGGGCTACAGCCCAAAATCCGGGGTTGATTTAGTGGGAGTGGGCATCACATCCATCGGAGAGGGTGAGCACTATTTCTTGCAGAACCTTAAAACCCTTCCTGAATACCAGAAGTCGATTGAAGCCTCAGGAATCGCTGGTGCTAAGGGGCTCAGGCTGTCTGAGGATGATCGTATCCGCAAGTGGACGATCATCCGACTCATTTGCCATTTTTACGTTGATTTCAGCGAGTTTAAGGAAGAGTTTGGCAAAGACTTCCAAACCTACTTTGCCGCTGAACTGGCAACCTTAGATGACATGATTGACGAAGGTCTGATCGCCCGGAGCTCCGAGCACCTAGAGGTCCTGGATTGGGGAAAGCTGTTGGTACGGAACATCTGCATGCGTTTTGATGCCTACCTTACTGGAGATAAAGCTCCAAAAGTGAAGTACTCAAAAACACTCTAAGGACCTTCTTTGGCTCTCTTTGAATATCAGGCCATCAACAAGGCCGGAACAACCGAGAAAGGAAAGCTGGATGCCGCAAACCTAAAAGCGGCAACCAGTAAGCTCCAGTCCCAGGGGCTTTACCTGACCTCTCTCAAACAACTGAAAGAAAGAAAACAAGGGAAGAAATTTCAATTCCAATCAAAAGCTAAAATTCCCGCAAAAACAATCACCTCCTTTACCCGGCAGTTTGCGGTCTTAGCAAGCTCTGGGATTCCCTATGATCGGGCCTTAGATATCTTGATCCAAGAGAACGAGGACCCGAAATTCCAGCCCTTACTGGCGGAGATCAAAGCTGAAATCAGCGAAGGTAGCAGCTTAGCTGCAGCTTTAGAATCTCGGCCAAACTATTTCCCTAAAATGTATTCGGCGATGGTCCGAGCAGGTGAAGCAGGTGGTAGGTTAAATCAAGTGTTAGAGGAAATGGCCCGATTTCGTGAAGAAAGCGAAAAATTGAACCAAAAAATTCAAAATGCCATGATCTACCCCTTGATCATGGCGGTTCTGGCTATGGGGATCATCGTATTTATGATGACTTTTATCCTACCTAAAATCACCCCGATTTTTACCCAGTTTGAAATGGACCTTCCGCTGCCCACCCAAGTGATCGTCTTTTGCAGCGACATGATATCAAACCACTTTATTTTGTTTGTATTGACTGTCTCAGGTTTTGTCTTCGCTGTTAAGTCCTGGATGAGAACCGCAAAAGGGAAGATGATCGTCGATCGTTTGCTGTTAAAAACGCCGGTAGTCGGCCATTTGGTCAAGGAAATGATCTATTACCGGTTTTGTAAAACCCTGGGGACCTTGCTATCAAGCGGTGTGGAACTAAAAAAATCACTCACCATCATCAAAGGTGTATTGGGCAACAAAGTCTTTGAGGCACCCTTTGATGATATCATCACTGACATAGCGAATAAAGGTCTAGATTTGTCCCAGGCCTTAAAAAAATCAGGCCAATACCCTAGCAGCGTGGTGCAAATGATCCGAGTTGGGGAAGAAGGCGATCAGTTGGAGGCGATGTTAAACAAAGTCGCTCAAAACAGGCAAACTGAAGTTGCCAGTGCGGTAGAACGGCTGGTTGCGGTCTTGGAGCCCTTTATGATTTTGGCGATGGCAGGGATGGTTGGCTTCATCGTATTGGCGGTGATGTTACCGCTCTTTCAGCTCAACCAAATGTTATGACCAGTGCTCCTACTAAGCACTGAGCCATGCTATTCAACTTCTTCTACATGCAGCTTTTCCACCACCCGGTGGTGTAAAAAATCAAGCGACTTGCGCCGATCAATCGGACCAATCGCCTGTTTAAGGGCTTGCTCTTCCTGCATCCAAGCGAGGTTCTTTTTGATCCTATCATTCAACAATATGACGTTTTCAGTCTGTTTATTCAAAGGAACCTTTAGATAAATTTGCAGTGTCTTGAGGTTCACTTTTTTGATCAATCGCTTTAAGGCAGAGTCATACTCCTCGGGGTCTGATTCCCCGTCGTGGTTAGATTTGCTCCATTTAAGCACTAGAAAATCAACCGGCAAATCCCACAAATAGTTAAAAGCGGTCGAGTACTCATGGGTTGAAACGGAAGTATCTTCTGTAAGCATCTCCGGGGTCACCTCAAGTCCAATCGGAAAATCAGCTCTCATCTGTTTTGTTTTTGTCACCAAGTCCCATAAAAGTTGGCGGATTTGACGGGAGCGCCACTCAAGGTACACCTGATATTCTTCATACCCTTCCACCCCAAAATCCCCTTTTGCTTCATAGGAGACCAATAGATTTGCCATATCTAGGTCGATCCCGGTATCCAACTTAAAACGCCTACGGGCAACGCTCGAAAAGCCTTCTTGGGGGGCATAGGTGAAGTTGTCCTCAATCACAAGACCGTCAACCTTAAGCTTGGTCAACCCTTCGGTTAAATTCAACAAATGATCCAGGGCCTTCGGGTGCAACAGGTCCAATTTCCCGTTATACTTCACCTCACTACTGATAGAATTATAAGACTGATCAATCATCAACACAGGTAGATGGTCTAACCCCGGCTGCTCTCTAGTCGAAAAGCTAACATATAGCTTCATATCATTTTTGTGGGCCAGCTTTGCCAATTTTGAGAGCATGTCTGTAGCGACAGGTCCGCTGGAAGTTGGGAAAAAATAACCTTGGTGTTTACTGCCTGTTGAGAACAAAAACACAGGTTCTCCTGCCCTTTGAGACATCTTAACTTGAACAATCTTCATTCCATCTTCTTTAAACTGACGGAACATTTTTTTCATCTCTCTCCAGGTCTTCGCCGCTGGGAACCTCATATCCACCAAAGCACCACCGAGTTTGTAGACATCAAGAGCCTCAGAATAGAAAAATTTTGTCCGGTATTCGAGTAACAACGCCTTTCGTGGCGTGCTTGGGAAACTTTTGAGGTAAAAGGCATAAAATTTAAGAAACTGTTGCTCATCTCGACGCTGATATGCGTCGAGCAGAATCTTAAACAAACGATCCTCAATCATGCTACCTGTCCCCTCTGACTGGATGCCGCTGCCACCTTGCAAACCAGGTGCGCCAGCAAAGACAGAAGTTTTAGGCATATCGATTTGAATCTTGTTGGCACCGTAGGCTTCAAAACTAAAGACGATCAGACAAACAGCCAAAACCCTGGACAGTTTATTCATGTTTTTCCTTTTAAGGGCTTTCATCATTTTCTTCTGGGGCAAGGATCTTAGTTTTAGGTTCTGGTTGCTGTTGTTTTGTGTCTTCTGACGAGTTCAGGGGTCTGCCCTCAACTTCTTGTTCAGCCCTCTGTACCGCATCGATGAGTCCAATCGTGGTTTTATTGGGGACAATGGCTTCTTTGATTCGGTTTGGAATTCGAGCCTTCTTGGTTGGATATCCTCCCACTTTTACAAGGTGAACGAATTTTTCCAACAAATGCCTGTTTCGCTCGTTTAAGCTAGTGAACATCAGGTGAAGATAGATAATTTTTGAGCCTTCAGGTCGATCCATACGGACAATTTTGCACATGATTTTGCGACGAATCCCGACCTCCGGCAATGTAGTGACCACCTCAACATCAATATCAACCCCTTCAATCATATCTTCCGTAGCAACCCGTAACCCACCAGAGGAAATATCTACGATCCGTACCGTATTCGATATAAGTTCCGTTTCCCCAAAGCTAAACTGACTGTCCATTTTAGGGATCAAATAGCCAACCTTTCGATCGATTTCAACGGCAATCCGCTCTTGTTTGCGCTGGGTCATCCTCTGCACTGACAAGGTATGGGCCAAAATAATGGCATTTACAGGGATACGTATCTGCCGTTGCATGCTGCATACAAAAGAATACTCACCATCTTGGGGTCGATACAACCGTATTTCTACTTCTTTGAACCGATTCAAGTTGATCACTTTCCCTTTCGCCTTCGGTGGCTGGACCCACAGTTCTGAGTCCGTGACCCGGAGGACTCGACTCAAAAAGCTGTGTTCCTTTCCTTGAAAGCTAACAAAAACCCTGACTTCCATGGAAACCTCAAGCATTTGGGAACTAACAAAGGCTACTTTCGGGTTAGAGACTAAGAAGTCAGCTTGTTCTCTGATGGACTGCACCAAGCCTAAAAGTGGGTCGTTTGGGTTTCCTGCCCGCAGTTGGTTAACCGATCGTTCAAAGCTTCTGTTATCTGCCAGGAAACCGTCAGTCGTTAAGTTTGTGGCTTTTGCAATGGCAGACATTGCGTTTGAGGCGTCCTGAGACATTTTCAAGGCAATCAACTTTGATTGGCTTTTTCTTTTTTGATAATTTTGGATGTGGGACCCAATCCGACGCCGTTTATAGCTTCGGTAGATTGCCATAACAATCGCTAGAAATATTAAGACTATAAAGCTCCCGCCAACGTAATATAGGTCCCCTGCAAAAACAGACTGACTACGGAAAGCCTTCGGGTCGACCACCTGGAAGTCATCCCAAGTCTTTGTCACCACGCCGGTTCGGAAAAAATTCTCCTCCATTAAAGTTGACAGTAATCTAACAATTGCCATAAGGCCTTTAAGGACTGGTCGAGATAAAGAGTCGGTGGCTTCCCATATATTTAGCAACTGAGGACAAACCGACTACAGAGCAAAGGCTCTTTCATAAACTTTGGCCTATCAACAAGCAAAAAGGGAACCAAATCCCCAACTCAAATGAATCTAGGTATATTCGGTGGAAGTTTCAGCCCAGTTCACCGAGGGCATTTTGAAATTGCCCGTCAATTATTAGACCGTGGGGTGGTGGATCAATTGGTTGTGATACCAACGTTTTTAAACCCTTTTAAGCAAGACAACCTCCCTCTAAACAACGGGCTGCGGCTATCTATGCTAGAGGCAACCTTTTCGAGGTTGGAACAATGCGAAATTTCAGATTTCGAGTTAAAAAACGAGTCTATTTCGTATAGTTATAAAACGATCCAAGCCTTCGCAGATAAATACCCCGGAGATAAAATACACCTAATTTTGGGGACAGACGCCTTTGCTCTTTTTTACCAATGGAGCCATGTCGAACAAATTTTATGCCTCAGCGATGTAATTGTCGTCGGTCGTCAAGGGGCCTCGCCAGACCTCTCTCAATCAACTAAGTTGGTCGGAGACAAGATGACATGGCTGGAACTTGACATCCCAGAGATATCTTCAACCGAAATTAGAAAGCAGTCACCAGAAACCTTAAAAGCCTCCCACTGGCTTCATCCAGAAGCCTTGAAAGTTTGGCTCAACCAATCAATGACCACATGAATACAAACGAATTACTTGCTGAAATCATCGCTTGCCTTGAGGACATCAAGGCCTTAGATATTGTCGAAGTTGACCTCCAAGGGGAATCTTCTTTAGCAGACTACTTGGCTGTCGGTACCGGTACGTCTACAGCACACGTAAAAGGTATCCACGACCGCCTGCACTTTAAGCTCAAAGAACTTGGGGTTTACCCTCTAGGTGTTGAGGGTTACGACACCGGCGAGTGGATCTTGATGGACTACAATGACATTATCGTACACCTCTTTCTTGAAGAAGTGCGTGATGACTACGCCATCGAAGACTTACATGAAAAGGCCATCAAACGCCGGATCCAATGAGACGAATTCGGCTGATTTGCCTCGGCCGAACCAAAGAAAAATATTTGCAACAGGGCCTTGATCTTTTTTTGAAACGGCTCACTAGATACTGCAAATTTGATTGGATTGAGCTGAAGGAAGCCAATGCTGCAACTCCTGAGTTGGTGATGGCCGCCGAAGCTGAAAGGGTCCGAGAAAAGCTAGACCCTTCGGCTTTTTGGGTGATACTAGACGAGCATGGGAAGCAGTTCGGCTCAGCACAACTAGCCGAACAGTTTGAAACCCTGGCCCTCAAAGGGCAGTCAAGGATTGACTTTGTCTTAGGTGGGGCTTGGGGGATTGACGATAAGCTTAAACGTGAAGCTCATTTATTGCTTGGGCTATCCAAGATGACTTTTACTCACCAAATGATTCGCTTGTTTCTGATCGAACAAATTTATCGAGCTGAAACAATCATCAAAGGGGAAAAGTACCATAACCCTTAATCGGCAAGTTGCCATCGCCCTCAACAAAACCTTGAACTTTCTAGTCATTGAGCCTAACCCCGAAAGCAGGCAACTGCTCGCAGAGTATTTTAGATACTTTGCGTTGAATGTCTGGATCGGTGATTCATGGGATTTTGGTGTTGCCCGACTTAAAGACAACCTGATCGATGTGTGTTTGATCAACCCAGAAACACCGGGATTTTTGCTGACTGAGGAAAGCCATAACTTCGGTACTGAAACGCTTTGGTTCATGTTAGGGCAACACTGCCCTGCTGGCTCACTCTCAGCTTTCTGGCATGATTCATTTGCCCTTCCCGCTGACCTACAGGGCTTCCAAGAATGGCTGCAGCTGGCTCAAGACGCCCTCAAGAGAAAACGGCTTTTGAACCTGCCCATCGTATGGGAAGGGGACTGTTTAGACCGAGAGTTGATCAGAACACGTACAGAAATCGACGTGGTATTAGTGACTTCAATGATTGATCTATTTTGGATAGAAGGCCCCAAAGCGATCGATCAGCTCACTGATTTACTCGCTCAATGTGATGCAGAAAAAATCAAAAACTACCTACATAAGATCAAGGGCATGTTCTTTAACGTCGGGGCCCTTAGGTTAGGTCAAATTTGTGAACGGCTGGAACAACTTCCTGTCGATGGCTCATTTATAGAGCACCATGAATGGCTCAAGTCACTCAAGGTATCCTTTGCGCTGACATACGAACAACTCATCGAACTCCATGAGAGTCTTAGTGTCTAAATTTATATATGATTTTTATTTTTTAAAATAAATTATTAAATATTTTTCATATTGGTTTCATTTTCCATTCATCTTGCTAGACTACTTTTGCCTCATTAGCTCTGTTAATTGATGGAGAAGGTAACCTTTTTTTTCCGGTCTGTTTGTTATGTCCAAACAATTTTTTGTAGCCTTGCTGCTGTTTGCACTTGGCCCTGTTTCATTAAGCTTTGGCTTCACCCCCAAAAGTCCTCTCGTTGAATCGTTCCAAAAGGGCCTTGCAACGAAGGCAAAAAAAGCCGATCCAGGCTTTACAGGCTTTTCCGCCGACCGTGGAAAGGCCTTTTATAGTTTAAAACATGGCGACCATAAAAAGAAGCCTGAGACCCGTTCATGCGAGACATGTCATACCTCCGACCCAATGAACAGTTCAAAACATATCATCACAGGTAAGAAGATTAAGCCTTTGTCACCCTTGGTTTACCGCAAACGGTTCACCAAGGTGAAAAAGATTAAAAAATGGTTCCGACGTAATTGTAAGTGGACCTTAAAGCGAAGTTGTACCGCTCAAGAACAGGGCGACTTCATTGAATACATCTATTCTTTATAACCAATCGTACCCGTACACCACCATGAAAAAACGAACTTTATTAGCACTCGTCCTGGTAGCCGTATTAAGCGCACCTTTTGTCCAACCTACCCCTGTTTTCGCAAGTGATGACGAACAACCTGGGTTTTTCGCCCGATTCTTTGGCTCGGATGACGATGATGAAGAAAGCGAAGAAGAGGAGCGCCGAGAACATGAAGAGCATGAAGAGGAAGAAGAAGGCCGATCCGTTGGCATGCTTCCAGTAAAAACAGGTGTATATTCAGATGAATGTGGTTCTTGCCACTTTGCGTTTCAAGCAGACTTACTTCCTGAGCGTAGCTGGAAAACACTTCTTGGCGATCTGCACAACCACTTTGGAGACGAAGCAGCTGTTGACGAAGCCCACCTGAAAGAAATCACTGAATACTTATTGACCAACGCTGGTGATCACTCACAGAGCCCACGAGTTGGACGGATGATGAGTTCAATTGGCGATGCAACCCCAATCAAGATCACTGACATCCCATATTTCAAAAAAGAGCACCGAAAAATCAAGGCTTCAACCGTTGAGCGGGCGAGCATCCATAGCTTATCTAACTGTTCTGCTTGCCATACAACCGCTCCAGAAGGGAAGTTTGGAGAACATGGCATTAAAATCCCTCAATAACTCACGATGATTCCTGCTACAAAACGACGATTGACCATCCTCTTTACGATAGGGATATCGTTGTTTTGTGGTCTTATTTTTTGGGTTAGTTATTTTTATCTTCATGCCTCTATTCTGCAAGGGCTCAAAGATAAAATACAAACGGAAGGCCAGGAAGAGTTTGAAGACCACCTTCGCTCTACTGGCTTGATCGGCTTTTCGAACCTCGAAGAAGACGAGATTTTTCAAGTATACTCCCAAGACGGACACTTAGTCGTCCAAAGCGCAAATTCAAAATTTTTCGAATACCCCATTAACCTCGAACTAACCGATGAACTCCCTGATGGTGGTCATCTATTTGAAGTGATAACCTTTTCTCACTCCAGATATTTGATCATGTATTTTCATCTGGATCGTAACCAAATCGGTAGGATAGCCACGCCGATCATCCAGCTGATTGAATATGAACACAACTTCCTCCGATTGGTGTTGTGGTCCATCCCAGGGATATTGTTACTAGCTTACCTTATCAGCAGAATCTTGGTGTATTTTGTGATGGGGCCGATCACAGAAGCCTTTCGGTTCCAGGAAAATTTCAGTTCCAACGTCACCCACGAGCTGCACACTCCATTGACTTCATTGAAAGGTAATCTTGAGGTCTCTCTGAGAAAAGAACGTAGCCCTTTAGAATACCGAGAGTTCATCGGCGTTGGTCTTCACGAAGTCGACCGAATCATCCTTCTGTTGCAAGACTTATATCTTTTGGCCAGCTCTAACTTTAAAACCCTCACTTTAGAGCAAGAGTCCGTCCGTTTGACTGACCTTGTGGACGAACTAGAAGCAGAGCTACACACAAAGCTGACCGCCAACTCGTTGAATATCACTAGAAACTGGCCAGTAGATATCACAGTGACCTGTGACTCAAATTTATTCAGCCGAGCTCTAGCCAATCTACTGGATAATGCGGTAAAATATTCCGTCCCAGGCTCAGTGATAGAAGTTGAAGCTGACACGAAGGCCAACAGGTTTTACCTAATCTGCAAAAATCAAAGCAGATATTTAAAAAACGAAACCAAAAGAAGCTTACTGACGCCCTTTTACAGAGGCAGTAACTGTTCTTCCTTTAACGCTACAGGAAAAGGACTCGGCTTAAATATTGTGAATTATATCGCTCTTTCCCATGGAGGAAAGCTGGATATCCAAATCGAGGAGTCCGCTGTTTTTAGGTCAACCCTAACCTTGGCGCAAAACCGTAGACATTAACCAACCTAATCCTTTACCTTATGGATTGATTGAACTATTTTGAATTTCAGAAGATGAAACTTATTTCATTTACCGTTCATCTCAAGTTAATCTTAGTGATCTAGCTTACAAACATATTCTAGTAACACTCTGATAGGTTTTTTAGACCATGAATAGAAGAAGTTATATTGAACCCTCTTTCAATGCCAGATCATTTGGTGAGAGTTTTGTCTGTCAACTCAGGCGATTATCTTGTTTATTGATCTGTGGACTTCTTTTGGGAACCAACCTGTTTGCAGGCGACGTTAAATTCCAGGTCGGTGCAGGCGTCACAACACAGATTGTACCTCTTGCGGGCCTTGATGTGATCTTGGGTTACAAAGCTGACGAATCATCCCTCCCCCTACTGCCTGACCATCGCTCCGAATTTGCTATCACTTACCACAATCTGACAGGGAATGGTCAAGTGTCTAACGAAGGAACCAGCGGCGTCACTTCGGTCACCTTCGTTGCCTATGAGTTTGATTATTTCATGAACTTCGGCAGCGGTGATTTTAGTGTAGGGCCAGGTGTTGGCTATGGCATTGCTGAAACCGTCGATTCTTCCGCGGCATCCGGCGGCAGCCAGTTAGGCGATCCAAGCCCGTTTCTCACTGCTAACGACATTCACTACGGAACCCTTTTGTTGCGTGTTAGCCAAAAATGGAGCGCTGTCGCTTGTGATGGTATCGCCAACTCATTTGGTGGATTGATTGGGGGGAGCATCGTATGCGGCATCCAGTTTTAGTCGGATTTTTTTTGTTGCTCACCTTTGGACTGTCTGGGTGTAAAGAGGGGATTACCTCCCACAACATCAGCCTAGATGGCGCCGATCATGGGAAAAAACTCTATCATGGTGCGAAGAACTGTACCGCTTGCCACGGGATTGCTTTAAAAGGTAACGGATGGATTCCATCTTGTTATAACTGCCACGGCGTAATGTGGAGTAAAGATGACCACAAAGTAGACCGCTCAGGGACGATGCATAAATCGGGGTTTTACAACGCTGCATCGAACTGTGGCGCTTGCCATGGTGGCACTGCTTTGACAGGCAAACGTACACGACCTAGTTGTTATCAATGCCATGATGATAAATGGACGGCTTTAGCCATCCATACGGAAAGCAAGGGAGGCCGGTTCCATGCACCCGGCCTGTACACACCAACCACAGATTGTATTTCTTGCCATGGGACCGATTTAAAAGGCAGTGGAGCTGCTCCTAGCTGCTATAGTTGCCATGGGGCAAAGTGGCTTTACGCCAGTTACCCCCATACTAGCAATCAACACGGCTACGCTCATGGTCCTGATCTATACAACCCAACTGTTTCTTGCACTTCCTGCCATGGGGCTGATTTACTTGGAAGTTCCAGCGCACCAAGCTGTTACAAGTGCCACGGAGCCAAATGGCTAGGTGGTGGCGATAAACGGACTGGACCCATTTCACCTACGAAGAGGTAATTTGAAAGCACTACTTAAACTAGGGATCTTGACCATTGTGCTCTCCAGTGGACTTGGAGGCTGTTTCCTACATAGCGATATCGTAGAGGCACCGCCCAAAACAGCATCTGCAGAACTCTGCGGGGAATGCCATACATTGGAGTATAAAGAGTGGAAGACTTCGGCACATTCAAAAGCCTGGACTTCTGAAAACTTTGTCAAGGAAACGGATAACTACAAAGTGAAGAAGTGCTTGGCCTGCCACCGTGCTGCCCCTATTTATGGGGCAAAAGAGATCACGGTACGACCAAACCACCCCAAAGAAGGGGTGACCTGTGTGACCTGCCACCTGACCCCAGACCAGGAAATTGGTGGCCCTCATTTTGTTTTGCCTGCCCATTCAGTCAAAATGAGCGACCCCTTTTACTTAAACGCAAAGCTCTGTGGTACCTGTCATGAGTCCCACTATGAGCAGTGGAAAAAAACCAAAACAAAACTAGCAGGAAAGAAGCTTGAAACCTGCCAAGAGTGTCATATGCAACCGGTCAGACGCAAACTGATCGTAACCGGCTTGATGCAATACGCCCATTGGGAAATGGACGCAAAAAAACACGACTTTTCTGCATTGCCAAAGGCTGGAGCTGATCAAAAACCTTGGTTTGAAGCTGAGGTGAGTATTCAGTCACAAAAAACAAAAGATTTACCGATCAGCCTGACCCTTCGTCACCGGCTCCCTCATGCGGTTCCTTCTGGAATCTTTGGGTTTAAAGCGGTCGATTTAATCATTTCCCTCAAACAAGCAAATGGGCGGGTTATTGAAGAACAGCACCGGGTATTTCATGCTGAAAACAAAGAGTACTTAGAGCCATTGAAAGACTATAAGCAGACTTTTATTTTTTCACGTCAATCTCTGAACAAGGCCGAATTTGTCGAAGTTCGCTTAGTGCGAAGACAAAATCGAATTTCCTTAGGCAAAGAAATCTTTCTTCATCAAACCAGGATTTAACATGGCTGAGCTAATGAACAATGGCGACCTGCCACCTTTGCAGTCCGATCCTCCAAAACTGATGCTTCGGTTCAGAAAATCTGAGATTTTACTTCACTGGCTCCATGCGATCCCGTTTATCCTGTTGCTAATCACCGGGGTGATTTTAGCCGTTGAGGGCTTTTCCGGGGAGCAACGAAATGAATTTTTATCAGACTTCCATAAAATTTTGGGCGTATTGTTGATTGTCGCCCCTCCATTGGTGACCTTAGTCGGGAATAGCAGACTGATTTTGGGGAACTTAAAGCAGATTTTAACAATCGATGCTTTAGACATTGCATGGCTCAAAGCGCAGCCCAAGGGTCTGCATGTTGCGGCTGGTAAATTCAACATGGGCCAGAAGATCAACAGCATCCTGATGATGTTGATCTCTCTAACTTTACAAGCAACCGGAATTTGGCTTTGGTTAGCACCTCAGGGTCTATTGGGCCGGTGGGCGCATATCTTGATTGCCGTAGGTTCGGTAGGACTCTTGAGTGGTCATATCTTCATGGCGACATTAAACCCAAGCACTCGTAAAGGCTTCAAGGGGATCATCAACGGAATGGTGCCCGTATCCTATGTTGAAGAGCATCACTCTTTACAATTGGAGCCTGAAAACACCGAGCCTGTAGAACAAAAATGAAAAAGCTGGTTGGACTACTCTTATTCCTCTTTGTTGCACAAATTGGATGGGCTGATGGGATTGAGGAAGACGAATTTGTTCACCGGATTGGTAACTTGCTTAGCCCCGGTAAACTTACTTCATCGCACCATTACCTTGAGACAACTTCCGGCTGTCTCAAATGCCATAGTTTAAACAAAGGGGTCAGCGACTTGCTTTGTTTGGACTGTCACCGAGAAATCAAGGATCGTATTGATCAGAATCTTGGCTATCATGGTTTGAATAAAGAAAAAGACTGTTTATCTTGTCACCTTGATCACAAAGGGGAGAAAAAACAAATTTTCGACCTAGATGAAGTCGATCATGATCAGCTAAAGCTGCATCTTTCAGGGGCCCACCAAAAGGTCAAATGCGAAAAATGCCACCAGAAAAAATTCCAGTCTAAAGAGGTAGCCAATCTATCCATAGACAATAGAGTCAAAACAAAGATCAGTTTCTTGGGCCTAGATCCGAGCTGCGAAAGTTGCCACGGCAAACCCCACGGAAAGCAGTTTAAGAAGCAGATTTGTGTCGATTGCCATGTTGACAGCTCATGGAAGCTCACTAAGTTTGACCATGAAACCCAATCAGATTTTAAGCTGCGAGGGAAACACACCCGTGTGACCTGTAAGGCTTGCCATAAAAAAGACAAAAAGAATAAACAGAACCCAAAACAAATTGTATTCCAAGGGATTGATCATCAATGTAGCACTTGCCACCGAGACACCCATAAAGGTCGAAGCGGAAAGGAGTGCAACAGTTGTCACTTCCCAGACCGATGGAACACCCCACTGAAGCAAAAGAAAATCCGTGGGTTCAATCACAATAAAACCCACTTTAAGCTTCTAGGGAAGCATGCAAAGGTTACTTGTGATAAATGCCATAAAGACCGAAGTCAAAAAGATTTCCGTAAGCGAGGTTTTGGGCAATGTACCGATTGCCATAAAGACCCACACCGGAATCAGTTTGCACCACGTAAATGCGAAAGCTGCCACAAGGTTCAAAACAGCTTCAAGAAGGGTTTTAACCACGATAAAACTGATTTCCCGCTCAAAAAGCTGCATCAGGATCAACGTTGTGAAAAATGCCATAAAAAGGGCCAGTTTGTTTTAGGCACCAAAAAAACTTGCGAGGGCTGCCATGTTGATGTTCGAACGGTGATGCAAGGCCGTTGGTTGGATGCTGATCAGGCCCAGGTTGGCCCAGACCCAATGTTTCGAACGGTAGATTGTGCGAGCTGTCATAAACAGACCGATAGCCAAGTCGAACCGAAAAACATTCGAAAGGCTTGTGTGAAATGTCATAATAAATATTTTGGTGACCTTTGGGACTACCGGGAAAAGAAGTATGGGCCAGAAAAAGACAACATAACTCACGAAGAAATGAAAAAACGTCTCCGCAATACCCATCGATTCGGAGATTATCTCACTGAGGAACAATGAAGGCACTGACCCTACTTATTGGAATCATAGGACTGCTGTGTTCGCCTGTGACTTTGCGTGCTGAGAAACCCCTAGATCAGGAAATGTACTACATTCTCCAAAAGGGTTTTATCAGTGTAGCGGGAAAGACGAATCTTTTTAATTTCAAAGGTGAAGCGATCAAACACGAAGGTCAATTGGTCGAATCAGGCGGTTCTTATACAGGCAAACTTCTGTTGAGGTTTTCTCAGTTGAAGTTTGACTTGCCTTTGGTCGATAAAGTTTTGCAGAAAAAGGAGTACATGAATTCTACGGTCTACCCAACAGTACGGATAGACCTCAACAATTTTGTACCTCTAGATCACCCGACCAAGATCAAGGCAAACCTGGAGATGCATGGAGTTAAAAAACCGATTGTTATCACCACTCATTTTCAGTATTTACCGCCGGTTGTTAAAGTAACCGGTAATTTCACCATTGCTCAGTCTGACTTTGGCGTAAAACCCTACAGATCCGGGTTAATGAAGGTCAAAGATGACCTGAAAATTCAATTCAAAGTTTTTTTCTGCGAAGTCTACGAAGAAAACTCAGCCCAAAAGATCTCGGCAGCAACGGCAGCAAAACTTGCTGAAGAAGACCAAATTCAGGTGTTGATGGAAAAGGGATTTTTTGGCTGTGCCGAAATCAAGAAAAAGCGGGCTACACAATGAGGATACTGCTGGTAGAGGATGAAGTTGGGGTTGCTAATTTCATCAAAAAAGGGCTTGAAGAAGAACGGTATATTGTCGATGCTTGCTCAGATGGGGAAGAGGGGCTGGAGTATGCTTTGGCTGGGCAATATGATTTGATCATTTTAGATTTAATGCTGCCCAAAAAAACGGGATTCGAAGTATGCAAAGAAGCACGAACCCAAGGCATCCAAACCCCTGTGTTAATGTTGACTGCTAAGATTGATGTAAAAGATAAGGTCAAGGGTCTGGATTATGGCGCTGATGACTACATGACAAAGCCATTTTCCTTTGATGAGTTTCTTGCCCGTGTCCGGGCCTTACTGCGCAGAAAACAAACAGAGTTGATCACCCTTGATGTGGGTGAGCTCGAAGTAAACACTCAGTCCCACCGGGTCTATGTGGGCAAAGAAGAGTTAATGCTTCGGCCAAAAGAATATGCCATTTTAGAATACCTAATCCGCTCCAAAGAATGCGTTGTTTCTAGGACTCAAATCTTAGAAAATGTTTGGGGTTATGACTTTGACCCGACGACAAATGTGGTCGATGTACACATCAAATCCATCCGCAAAAAGCTTGAAGAAATCTCCGATACAGCTTATATTAGAACAGTAAGGGGAGTTGGATACATGATTACCCCAGGGTAATATTTCAGCCAGTCTGCTCTCTGTATTTTGTTCTTTAAAATCGGATTGGATTTGAAACGATATTGGTGCCTTTTTTTGATCCTGTTGTTCCTCGTTGTTGGCTGTAAAGATACTGCCTCAGACAGTGGTAGCAGTGATGACGCAACAACCCCAGCAGGTAGCCCACCGACTGCCTACCATAGCGTTCCTGTTTCAGGATACTGGCATGGCATTGATTTAAAATCCCCTATGGGTCATTGTGATAGTTGCCATGGAGCGACTCTGGAAGGGGGCAGTGCAAAGAGCTGTTATACCTGCCATGGGGACAAGTGGAACCACCACGACAAGGTTCATTAGCCTCTTTGTTATCTGAGGCCCCCCAGAGATGAGCACTCAGTTGCCATCACGGACCTTATCCCCCCTTGGCGCTGTCTCACTTGAGCCTTGACCAGTTTATAAGGCTCCTGGTTACCTTACCCCCGAAATTAGACCCCGGTCTGCTGCGAACTTTTCTATTTCTGGTATACCATTGATTGATCAACCCCAGCAGCTCTGGCTGAAGTTGGAACTCCGCAAAAGGGGAATACGGTTCAATCAGTGAGCGAGATTGTATCCTGGCTCTAAAGTAAAGTGCAGTTGGTCGCTGCTCAGTAGCCCTTCCAGTTCCCTATACAAACGAGACTCTATGGCTGGATACGCCGCTGCATCAATGTTGGGGTCCATGGAGAACTCGAAATAGACCTGCTCTTTGTTATCGATGTTTCTGAACTGTAGGTCGTGAAAATCTAGCAATTCAGAGTTCGACGAAACAATTTCCCGCAACACACTAGCTGTTTTTTGATACTGGAGGTCTTCTCGGTCCACCGGGTCAACGTGGATCGTGCAAGCACCTCCAAACCGTTCTTCCACCCGAAATTGCGCTTGAGCGGCCACATCATGCATTTCAATGGGAGTTAAGGAAGCTTGGATCTCCACATGCATGGAAACGAAGTAGGTTTGCCCGTAGGTGTGAACATAAATATCATGGGCATTGTATATTTCCTTGGACATCAAAGCCAGGTCCACGATCTCCCGAATGGCTGTTTTGCCAACGTTTTCTCCAAGAAGGGGAGAAATTGAGTCTTTGGCTATCTCAACACCACTCCAGATCACCATTAAGCTGACAATTACGCCTATGGTTGGGTCCATCCACGGGAAACCCACCATGCTAGCTAACAACCCAACCACTACAGCGACAGTGGTCAACGAATCCATCCGGTGATGCCACGCATCTGCGTCGAGAGCGGGGGAAATGATCACTTTACTCAAGGACTTGGAAAAAGCAAACAACCATTCTTTGATCAGAATAGTGAGAGCAACGGTCAGCAATATGGGCCAGTTGGTCTCGATATGGCTGAAGTCTTGATGGATCAAATCAATGACATTGTCTCGGAGCAATTCAAATCCAGCGAGGATCAACAAGATTGACATGATCAAACCGGCGACTAATTCAGCATTGGCATGCCCGAAAGGGTGTTCTTCATCGCTGGGCTTTTTGGCCATCCAAAACCCAAAAATCACCACCAACGAGGTCAGCATGTCGCTTCCTGAATGTAAACCGTCGGCTACCAACGCCTTTGAGCCGATCCAAAACCCTAGCGTGATTTTTATACCGGCTAAAATCAGGTTGACGATGGACGAGACCGATCCGCCTAAATAGCCATAGGCCGCTCTCGTCGCCGGTGACCTCAGGTCGGTTGGTTTTTTTACAAACCGCCGAACTAAAAAGCCAGTCAAACCTTTTGGGAGTTGAATATTGCTCATGTTCAATCCATCTTTTCGTAAAGGTGCAGCCCATCTTCCGACTCTGGACGGGTTTTAAACCGCCGGTTGAACCAGAAATAATGGTCTGGGTATTGCCTGATGTTTGATTCAAGTTCATCAAAATACAGTTGGGTCACTTTTTGGGTATCCTCGCTGGTATTCCCAGAGAGAGGGTACTCGATCCGCTTAAAGTGGGCGATGTGTTGGGTTGCATTTTTGCGGGTGATCCACACAAAAACTAACGGACAATGGGAGTGGCTCACAAACCGACCCAATCCAGAACCAGCAGCAGATTTAATCCCAAAAAATTCAACGAACAAAGATTGGTGAGGAACGTTGAGGTCTCCTAAGATGGCTAAAGGCTTCTTCTTTCGTAAGGCCAACAGCATTTTTTTGTTGCTGCTAGAAGACTTAGGTATTCCTATCATCCCAAACCGTTCTCTTATTTGATTGATTTTTTGATCAATCATCGGATTGGTTTGTTTGCCCGTGTAGGCATGGAATGGTAGGACCAGTTGGCTGACTCCCAAAGTAAGCAACTCCCAATGCCCAAAGTGGCTGCCCGCAATCATCACACCTTTGTTTTCAGCAAAGGCATCTTCCAAGATTTCTGCCCCCTCGAACTCAATAAACTGCTCAATTTGATCGACTGGAATCGTGCCCAACTTCAGGAATTCAAACAAATTGCTGGAGATATTTTGGTAACAAGCCAGAGCAATAGCTTCCCGTTCTTCGGCTGTTTTTTCCTTGAATGCCAGCTCTAAATTGCGTAACACAACTTTTTTGCGCAGCCCTAGCCGAAACAAAACACGGCCAAACCAACGTCCCAACGCCGCATTTGCCTCGGCTGATAGGGTCCCTACCGTAAAAAACAATAGATTAAATATCCAATATTCAATCAGGTGACGTATTCGGAGTTTCATTGCTGATTTAGAGGCCCGCTCGGACCATATCGCTCAAGGTAATCATGCCAACGGACTTGCCGTTTTCAATGACCGGTAAGAGGTTGATTGGGTTTTCGAAAGAATTCATTTTTTCGAGGCATTTAACGGCAAAACAGTCTGGCGTAGTGGTGTGGGGGGACTGGACCATGATGTCTGAGGCCTTCAAACTTCTTAAATCAGTGTGCTGCCCAAAGGCTTTGCGTAAATCAAACCCCGTGATCAAGCCGACCAATAGGCCGTTTTGATCAATCACATTGACCCCATTCACCCCGCCTTTTCCAATCGCATTTAACAACGATTCGAATGAGGCATCAACGTCAGTGGTTGGGTTTTCTTCCCCTTTTCGCATCAGGTCAGAAACCTGAAACAACAAACGTTTTCCCAACCGTCCTGCAGGGTGAAACAAGGCAAACTCTTCAGGCTGAAACCCCTTTGCCTTCATCAACGCAACCGCCAACGCATCCCCAAGCACTAGCGCTGCAGTCGTCGAACTGGTTGGCGCTAGGTTGAGGCTGCAAGCCTCTTGAGCTACCGGGGTGTACAACACAATATCAGCATGTTTTGCTAACGTGGACTCTCGGTTAGCGGTGACGGCAATCACGCTACAGTTGAGTTTTTTTAGGCTCGGGAGCATGGCGATCATTTCATCAGACTCCCCAGACTTAGAGAAAAACACCAGTACATCCCCTGACTCAACCACCCCCAAATCACCATGCAGTGATTCAGAAGGGTGCAGGAATATAGCCGGTGTGCCGGTTGACGACATGGTGGCAGCAATTTTGGTGGCAATGTGACCTGACTTGCCCATGCCAGACAAAATCAACTTCCTGGGGGCTTGCAAGATCATTTCGACCGCTAGCTCCCAACTATCATCAACCGATTCCAATAAAGCATCGATGGTTTGCCGCTCAAGGGCAATCACCTGACGGATTTCCTCTAAGTGTTTCATGGCCTAGTGAGCAAACTTCTTTGCATCTTCGACAAACTGGGCGATCCCGGCGTCAGTCAAAGGATGGTTTTGCATCTGCTTGAGTACTTTCCCAGGAGCGGTCAAAATATCAACACCCATGCCCGAAAGTTCAACCATATGCAGAGGAGAGCGGATGGAAGCCGCGATAATCTGGGTATCCAAATCCGGGTTGTTGTCCAAGATACCACGAATTTGTGCCAAAAGATTCAGTCCGTCATGCCCGATGTCCTCTAACCGGCCTAAGAAAGGGCAAATATAGGTTGCGCCGGCTTTAGCGGCCAAAATCGCTTGGGCAGCTGAGAAGATCAACGTGATGTTGGTGGCGATGCCTTCGGCCTTGAACGTTTTTGCCGCTTTCAAGCCGTCTTCCATCATGGGGATTTTAACAACAATGTTATCAGCAAGCTTAGCCAACTCTCGGCCTTCTTTGACAATTCCTTCATAATCCAAGGACAACACTTCGGCGTGAACCGGTCCAGAGACAACTTTACAAATACCGCTTAAAATTTCTTGAAAGCTTCCAGTTTCACGGGCGATTAAGGTTGGGTTAGTCGTGACACCATCGCAAAGCCCTAATTCGGCAGCAGTGGTAATGTCGTTTAGATTTGCTGAATCAACATAAATATCCATCTTTTTTCCCTTAAGGTGAAACGGTTGGTTTGCGGTTCCAGGGGTATCCCAAAACCATATATGCACTGGCACAGCCTAAGACCATCCAATATAAAATCTGATTATTCCCGGTTTGAAACCCGATCATTACGGCAACGATGATACTGGTCAACAATATCGCTTTAAATATTTTTGGGATGGCCGGTAAAATCACCCTTCCAAAATGAATGTAAGGGATTTTTGAAACCATCAAGAATGCAGACAATAAGATCAAGCCGATCTTCGCAGGATCTGGGATTTCTAACAGAGCAGCGGTACCGGCTATCAAAGCAGCGGCTGGGCTGGGTAGCCCAGAAAACAAGGTCACCCCAGTTTCAACCCCTTGGGCTTTTTTGTCGGCCAAAAACCTCCAAAGCCGGTAAACCGTACAAACTAAATGCACCATGGCTAAGATGGCTCCCAGTATTGTGAACCCGAAACCAAACCAGATCAAGATCGCGATCGTGCCGCCAAAACTGGTGCCGTCAGCGAGATCGTCTAACAACTCCCCTTTCGGTGTGCTGCCCCATTTATCAGCTGCACGACCATCGAAGAGGTCTAAGAATTGGCCTACAAACACAGCCGTGAGTCCGAGGCCTGGGGCGTGAAACGCCAACACCAAAGCAATCCCCGCCAGTCCACAAGCTAAGTTTAGCAAGCTCAGGATATTAGCGTACCAGTAATTGGGGATGACCTTGAAAAACATGGAGAAAAACCCTAAAAAGGTGGCTCCATACAATGTGATTGCTGGGACGTTGATTGACCACAAAGGCCCGTCAAAATACGTCGTTTGCAAGGTCAACAAAACAATCGTGATCACCGTCAAGAAGGTTTTGGCTTTCCCAAAAAGATTGGCTGCCTTTTGTTTGATGAAATAACGGGAAAACTGTCCCATCATATCAAACACCAAAAATAAGGCGATCACCCAAGCGTAGATCTGCCCCAAATAGGCAAAATAAAACAGGGGCGGGAATAACAATAACTTGTCTGAAAGCGGATCGATGCTTTCGCCAGAGTCGGTGTGCAGATCAAAATGCCGGGCGATGGTGCCGTCTGTGATATCCGTGATGATCCAAAACGTAAAGGCGTAAATGCCTACATGGTTCCAAAACCAAATCGAACCACCGGTGAAGTGACCCATGTGGTATAGACCTGCACAGACAAAGCCCATGGGATAGCGACACCGACTGATAAAGTTAGGGTGTAGCCAAGGCTGGGAACGGACCCACTGTTTCCCCCAAGGGGCTTTGATCAAAAAAGCTAAACTTGCTCTTTCAAGGGCAAAGAGGAAAATAGCTGGGATGACGGTCCACAGTAAAAACTGGGTGAGACCTTCGGTCATAATAGGGCATGGTTCGTGTGAGTTTCAAAGTCTACTTTGTAACAGGAGTAAAAAAAAAAGGAAAGCAGGAGCTGCCCCCTTCCCAGATGGATTGTCCTGTGGCAGGTTGAGGTAGTTAAACCTACGAGAAAAATAATGACACCAAAACACCTAATCCCCATTTGTTTATTTTTCTGCTTATTTGCGGCCAGTTGCGCACCGATCAAGCCTGATAATGTAGAAGAACAGTACGACCAAGCCGTTGAATTAATGGACAAGGGTCAATATGCTCAGGTAACCCCAGTTTTACTGGGGCTGATCAAAGAGAACCCAGGCACAAAATATTCAACCTTCGCCCACTTACTCTTAGCCGATTCATGGATGGGTATTGGCGGTTCGGCAGAAAATTTTGATGCTGCGGAAATCCAATATCGTATTTTTTTACGCAACAGCCCTGGATCCCATTTAGTACCTTATGTATTGAGTCGGCTGATCGAGTTGAACTACCAACGGAATTTATCAAACTTTTTTAATGAGTCCTACGCATTTTCTCGGGACCCAGGTCATTTTCGGAAAATTGTCCAAGAATACCAGCGTTTTTTCTTGATCTACCCAGATAGTTTATACCTTAAAGACGCCGAGATTTATTTAAGTAAAGCGGAGCGAGCCTTAGCGATGCACGAGTATTTGATCGGGAAATGGTATTTAAACCACAAGCACTACCCTTCGGCGATTGCTAGGTTTGAACACACCTTGAAAGAATTCCCAAATTTTGAGCAACGCCAAGAAGTACTAGAAAAGTTAATTTATGCGTTCAACCTAAATCAACAGCCGTTGCGTGCAGAAGAAATGCAGCGGATTTATCAACAGCATTTTAAATAGGATTTGCCGATGGGCTCTTATTTAAGCCGGTGGTCGTTGATTTTGTTATTTATTACTACTTTATCTAGCTGCGCTACCAGTGAAACGCCAGCGGCACCTGAGAAAGTACCTGAAGGTATCTTAAAAAAAATCCAACAAAAAAACGAGGATTTAACCACACAAAATAGAGTCCTTGAGTCTGATATCCAACAGCTAAACCAAGCCAGAGATGCGGATAAAAAGGCCTTTGAGCAACGGTTAACCGCCATGGAGAGAACCATTTCTCTGATGGAACAAAACCTCGATGGCTCAGCCCGGTCGAAAACCACTCCTCGGGCACCCGAAGCGGCAGCAACCGTTCCCCGACCAGCCCGGCCCACCGTAAAACCATCTCCCCCGGAAGTTCCCATCGTATCACCGGCGATTCGCCAAGCGGTACGCAGTGTCAATCTGCCAACGATGGATCCACTGGGTGATGAACGAAAAAGTCGGATAGCAGAACCGAACAACCGAGCCTTTGTCGTGGCAAAGCCGGGACCGGTCAAGGGCAATAAAAAAGCTCCAGCTGTCAGGGCAATACCGAACCAACATCAACGTGGTCAGGAAATACCAACCCCAGAAAATTCACCGGCAATTGCTTCGGCCCAATTAAATAGAAAACCAGACCAGCCTCGTAGACAGAGGAAAGTCGCTACGCCGAGCCTCGGCTTGCAGGCGAAACAAGACGAAATATGGGAAGATCCAGACCTCGAAGAGCCCGTATCTCCCATTAGGCTAAAGGTGTTTCCTGCGGCAAACCGCAAGTACAACGAGGCTTTTAAGGCATTGACTCGTAAAGATTATCAAGCTGCGATAGACCAGTTTGATTTTTTCCTTTCAAGGTACCCCAACGATGTTGAGGCGGACAATGCGCAGTTTTGGAGAGGGGTTACCTTCTACGACCGAAAAGAATGGGACCGTGCTGAGGACGAATTTCGTAAGGTGCTACGTAATTACAAGCACGGCGAAACTCGCAGGGGGTTTAAAACACCAGACTCTGTGCTGATGATCGCCAAAATATATCTAAAGAAAAACAAGCCTATCAGAGCAAGGTATTATTTTGAGTGGGTCTTGAAAAAATATCCAACCAGCCGTTCCGCTAATAAGGCGCAACGGGAACTAGATTCGTTGAGAACTAAAAGGCTAAAATGACTTCTTTGAGTGTGAATCAGCAGCAGTGGCTGGCCCTTTGGCTGGTTCCAGGCATCGGGCCTCGGAGGATTGGCTCCATGCTCGAACACATTGGCTCCGTGGATGAAATTTTAGGTGCCTCGCACAGCGAACTGACTGGCGCTGGTTTGCCCTCTGAAGTAGCCATGGAGGTCACCGGTGCTTGGGAGTCTGCTCGCCTGAAGGCTGAGCTTGAACGGATTGACTCCGGCGGTGTCCAATTGATCACCAGAGATGACCCCGACTATTCAACCCTGTTATCAGGGATATTCGACCCTCCACCCGTGCTTTATTACCGAGGTAAGTTCAATTTCAACCGGCCTTTGCATCTTGCTTTTATTGGTTCTCGAAAAGCCTCCTACGCAGGTAAAAGTATGACCAACCGGTTGATCAAACGGATCTCAGAGGTTGCCCCGGACACAGTGATTGTTTCAGGGCTTGCTTTGGGGATAGACGGGGCTGCTCACCAAGCGGCTCTGGAGTGGGGGCTCCAAACCCTCGCTATTTTGGGCAATGGTTTGGGCTCAGTCTATCCGGCAAAACACCAAGGGCTGGCCGCCCAAGTCGCTGGGCAAGGCGCTGTAATCAGCGAATTCCCGATAGGGACAGGCCCTCAGGCTCAAAACTTCCCTCTACGCAACCGGATTGTATCAGGTTTGTGTCAAGGGACGATTGTGATTGAAGCAGCTGAACGATCCGGCGCCAGCATCACTGCGAACCTCGCTTTAGAGCAGGGCCGTGAGGTTTTTGCGTTGCCCGGTGCGCCTGATTCAGCGTTTTGCCGAGGCACCAACCGGATGATCCAGCAAGGCAGAGCAAAGCTAGTATTGGATATCGAGGACGTCTTTGACGAATTACAACCGGGGTTGAACCTTGCCCCAGCCCCGGAGGCTGCCGCCCCGAGTCGAAACGACCTTTCTCTTGAAGAAAACAGGGTGTTGTCTGTCCTAGAGCCCGGGCCTCTACACCAAGACCAACTGGCCCAGCGTTTGGGCCTACCGATCCCCCAACTGTTGGGGCTGTTAACCAGCTTGCAAATGAAAGATATCCTGGTCGGTCGTTCAGGCGGCTTGTTCGAAGTGAAGCGTGGGTAACCCCATTCTCTTCTAGCCCTATTCACCCGAAACTGTTAAGGAATAATCTACCCTTTACACTCTGATTTGCCCGATGATTAACCAATTCGAAACTGACCTAACCCGGATTGAGGAACTTCTCAGTCTTGAAAAGATACATAAGGTCTCCCAACTCTTGTCTGATCGCCATCCCTCGGATGTTGCGTACTTGGTCAACCACACATCTGCAGCCTATCAACACATGTTGTTACCCTTGTTACGAGGGTTCGCTGAGTTAGACGAGGTGGTTTACCGGTTAGACGAAGACGTGATCGTGGAGTTGATGGGTCTGTTACAGGCGGACGAAGTTGGCCGACTGTTCAGCCAACTGGACTCAGACAATGCGGTGAAAATCCTCGGCTGCTTGCCTGATGAGTTAGTTGAATGGGTGATGCTGCAGATCCCCAAGGCAGAAAGCGATGAGTTAGACCTTCAGTTACAATATGATGAAGATAGAGCAGGGCGAATCATGTCGACCGGGTACTTCAGTATCCACGAAGACGCTACGGTCCATGAAGCCTTCAGCTCCTTACGTCAATCTGTTGAAGCAGAGTTGATTTATAACATCTATGTCATTGATGACCGGAGACATTTGGTTGGGGTGTTTAGCTTGCGAGAGTTGCTGCTCCAGCCAAACCACCTGAAAGTTCACGAGTTCATGAACGAACAGGTGGTGAGTGTACGGCACAAAGATGACCAAGAGGCTGTAGCAAAGGTGGTTGAACGCCTGGGGATCTCTGCTGTACCGGTAGTAAACGACCATTTACAATTGGTTGGGATTGTGACCATGGACGACGTGATCGGTATCATCCGTTCTGAAACCACAGAGGATATCATGAAACTCGCTGGCACCACTGATGGGGAGTACTCCTTGCCTTCGCCGATGCGTAATTTCATGAGACGGATGCCCTGGCTGATGGTTTCTTTTTTTGGCGGTATGTTAACCATCCAAACCAATTTATATTTTGCTGGTAAGGTACCTCATATTGAACTTTTGGCTTTTGTGACCATCATAGCCGGCATGGGCGGTAATATTGCCAGCCAATCTTCTACCATTGTGGTCCGAGGTTTAGCTACCGGGCGGATCATGATCAGTGAGCTCTGGACAGTTTTGGTCCGAGAAACGCTTACAGGTACATTGTTAGGGGTGTTTTTTGGAGGCTTGGTTGGGCTTGCAGCGTCTTACGAATTTCAACACCTCGCTTTGATTGGGGTATCGGTTGCTGTAGGGATGGTTTTTTCTATGGTGATCGCTGCGTTTGTAGGTACATTAATGCCTATGGTTTTTGAACGATTAAAGATAGACCCGGCCGTTGCGACCGGCCCATTTGTTTCCACCACTATCGACAATTTAGGGCTGCTCGGGTTTTTCGGCAGTACCTTGTTGATCCTGTCCTTCGTCGAGTAACATGAAAAAAGTCATCATCACTGGAAAGTTACACCAAGTCGCTTTTGATAACCTCGCTGCGGCAGGGGATTTGGAAATCGATTACCGCCCTGATTGCCCTCGGGCGGAATTGCTAGAAATCATCAAAAACTATGACTGCATCATTTCTCGAAGTGAGACGGATGTAGACAAGGAGTTGATCGACCGTGGGGATAAGCTCAGTGTGATTGCACGAGCAGCGGTTGGTATCGGGAACATTGATGTTGATTACGCTACAGAAAAAGGAATTTTGGTATTTAACACCCCCGCCAAAAACACTAACTCTGCCGCTGAGTTGACCATCATGTTGATGTTGGCTGCCCTTAGAAAGTTACCTGAGGCCCATGAATCAATGGCGAAGGACCTATGGAACCGCCACAAATTCACCGGCACGGAACTGCTCGACAAAACCATCGGCCTGATCGGCCTAGGCAATGTAGGGCACCGGGTGGCAAAGTTTTGTAACGGGTTTGATTGTAAGGTTCTAGCTTATGATCCTTATGTTTCCCAGGAATACTGTGAAGGCCACCACGCTGAAAAAGTGACCTTAGACGAACTGCTGTCCCGAAGCGATATCATTTCTATCCATACCCCTAAAAACAAAGAAACCATCAATATGATTGGTGATGCCGAATTGGCGAAAACCAAAAAAGGGGTGCTGTTGATCAATGCTGCGAGAGGCGGTTTGTTCAACGAAGAAGCCCTGTACCGTGGGGTTAAAGAAGGACAGATCAGCTCATTAGGGATTGATACCTGGGATGTAGAGCCGGTTGCTGAGCACCCGCTCAAAGAATTTACAAACATTGTGATGACCCCGCACATTGGCGCGTCAACCTTAGAGGCCCAGTTCCGCATTGGAGACACCGTCTCCAAAGAGACCATCAAGGCGTTGCGTGGAGAGATCGTATCTACCCCGGTCAACTTGCCAGATGTGCAAAGCTTCCAAGGGAATTCTGCGCCGATTTATAGCAGCTTGGCCGCCAAGCTGGGTAACTTTACCCGGCAGTACATTGGCACTTCTTTTTCTCCGAGCAAAATCGAGTTTTGTTACCGAGGGGATTTGGAATCGGCAGATTGGTCATTGATCAAACTGAGTTATTTGAAAGAACTGTTGCAAGGCACCATGGAAACCACGGTTTCTTACGTTAATGTCATGCAAATCGCTCAAGACCGAGGCCTTCAAATCGAAGAGGTTGCGGACAAAGACTTCAGCGATTACGAATCTGCAATCCGGGTCACAGTCAGTGGCGAAGGCAAGCATACGACGGTTGGTGGCACTGTGTTTGGTGGCGAGCGAGTCCGACTGTCTTACCTGAACGGGTTTGTCTTTGAAGTGGACCCTGTAGGTCGTCTCTTGGTGTTGGAGAATACAGATGCCCCAGGTGTGATTGGTCATGTAGGGACCATCTTGGCCAAAAACGGGATCAACATCCAACAGTTTGAGTTGAGCCGGAATAAAAAGGGTGGTGAAGCCATGGCGATGGTGGTTGTGGATGAATCCATCAACCAACGAATCCTGGATGAGTTGGTCCGGCATGATTCAATTTTACGGTTGAAAGTCATTGAAATTTAAGTTCCTTGCTCTGTTGTGTTATGGACTGTCTGTCGCCAGTGCTGCTGTAGCAGGGGACTTTGGGGTCTCCGTGACCCTTGGGCATGACCTTTTTGAAGGTCGAGCGCCGGTCGCAGACCTGAACTTGCTGTTTGGGGAATCCTACGGGCTACGGGTTGAGTATATGCCCAGCCTCACCGAAGCTCTGCCCTCGACCCTTGGGTCAGACACAAAGGTGGAACGTTCCTTAAACGGTGACACCGTTTCTTACGGTTTGATGAAGTTTTGGGACATGAAGCATTACCATCCCTCCCAGGGCATGCCATTGAGCTTTTTGGGGGCCTACAGCACCCTTGGCTACTCTCAATCGGAGATGGTGCTACACGAAACGATGATTAGTGCATCCCAAAGCCAGCTTTCATTCACTGAGTCCACCCGCAGCGTCCGGCCCACCAGCTGGATTTTCGAAACTGGCTTTTACGGAGGGGACCGGTTTGCGCTGATCGACCTCCGCCTACAATACCGCACCAGCTCCTTTAAGCCTGATTGGGAACCTGGAAAAATCAGCTACGCCTCTTGGGCAATGGTCGTAAGCGGAGGGGTGGGCTTCTGATTGGTATGAAACTTGGATTTGTCGAGGGGACCCCTCATCTTAACCCAAGTTAAAACTGTGAAAAAGCTCCTTGCAAACCTTTCCAAACTGATCAGAAATCCGGTCTTTGCGACTATAGCCGGGTTCATCGCTTTCGTCTTCATGGCAGCCACTGTGATGTATGTGGTGGAGTTCCAAGCAGAAAACCCCAGTTTCGATAGTTTTTTCCACAGCCTCTGGTTCTCCATCATCACCATCACCACGGTTGGTTACGGTGATATCTCGCCAGTCAGTGGGCTAGGCCAAGGTTTGACCATCTTCATCGTGTTTGTAGGGATTGGGTACTCAGGTGTCTTGACCGGCAGCATCACCAGCTGGCTGGTTGAAAGAAACCGGCGCAAGTCCATGGGACTGGTCCCCTTAACAAACGTGGAGGGGAAATTCATGGTTTGTGGCTGGAAGCCAAACATGAGGGACTTGCTCAAAGATATCCTCCAAGTGACCCAAAAAAAGTCGAGTGATTTGGTTTTATTTAACCAAATGGACCCTGTCGAAGTCCAAAGCCTACGTAAAGATTCCGAACTAGAGCATTTTCATTTTTACTCAGGTGATGACACCAACCTAGAGGACTTGAGAAAAGCAGGCACCGATGTGATGGGCACCGTGATGGTGTTGGCCGATACCTTGCCTGGGAAAAGTGATGAAGAAATTGATTTTAAAAGTGTGGTGACCGCCAACGAAGTCGAGCGTTGCAATGACAGGGCCTACCAAATTGTTGAATTAAACCTGAAAAAATTTTCCCCTTACCTCAAAAAAGCAAAAGTAGAGGAAGTGATCTTAAACCGAGATTACGCCCAGGTCTTGTTGTGTAACATGGCCTTAATGAGCGGCTTGTACTCGGTGATTAAAGTGCTTTTTTCGTTGAAAGAAGGGGTGCTATACCTCAAGGCTTTGCAAGCTTCACAGATTGGCAAAACTTACGGGGAAATCAAACACAACACCGATGACTCTCTGGTGATCGGACTCTTGGAAAACGTGGGGAAGATCTCGGAACGAAAGGTTGAGCGGCTTGATGAAGTGTTGCGCTCTGTATCGATCAAACAAGCGATCGACGGCTTAGCCGCCTTCAAAGATTTTGAATCCAATGAGCCTCTTTTACACCCCCCTGACGGCTATGTGATTCAAAAAAACTCCTGTTTGATTTTGATCAAGTCCGACCCTGGGGAGTTAAACTTTCCGCTAGCAATCCGTACGGTAGAACTGTCAGTGGTCCAAAAATCTCATAACAAACTGATCCAATCAACACTTGAAGAGGATTTGTTACTGAGCACATCTTGGAAAGACTACTTTGAATTATTGAAGACACAGGGGATTGAGTTTGGTCTGACAGATGATTCGATATCGACGGTGTTTTACGCCCAAGAAACCTATGGTTTTGATGAGCTCAAACTGAGCAAGGAATTCCAAGCTATGTTGCAAGACAGATACAATCAGGTGTTTGGGTTAGCCGACCAGAAAAGGGAAACTTCGGTACCGCCGATTGAAGAAAGTCCGCAGCAATATGTAGCCATTCATAGGCTGGTGGGTGCAACGTACCACCGGGGGCCGAAACGGTACGGCCAGCTTTTGATTTTAGGTTGGAAGATTGGGCTCATCGAAATGCTGCACTACCTAGTTGCCCATCAAGACGAACCTTACGTCCGTTGGGAAGGCATCACCTTGGTTGCAGACGTTGGGGAGGTGCAGCAACAGCTCTTTGCTAAACATTTCCATAACCACAAAAACCTCAGGTTAGTCACCGGTGATGTCACGAACCGTGAGGTCTTATTTGAGGCCGGGATCATGGAAACCAAAAAGGTGCTGGTTTTGGCTGAAACCGGCCAAGGAAAAACCACGGAAGAGATCGACTCCCAGGCAGTATTGGCTTGCATGCAGATTTCAGATTTAAACAAACAGGCCTATATCACCGCAGAGTTTTTAAATAGAAAATATTTAGAAGCGATGATCCATGCGGATGTTGAAGAATGTTTTTTGGTAGAAGAATTCAGTAACACTCTTCTGGCAAACGGTTCGACTGGAAGGGGAATGTCCAACGTGATTCGAGAATTGACCAACCAACGAGACAATCTGCTGGAGGTCCACATGATCGAAAATCGGTTCATAGGCAGCACTTTTGCTGAGCTATGTGAAGCTGTATATCGAGAAGGGCAAATGGTGTTAGGGTTGTTAGAGCAAGCAGGTAACATGCACGTACGAAAAGCAGAAAACATCCACCAAGCCCAGGAAAAACCGAACATCCGTGAAAGCGTCTCTGAATTAAAACAAGTGAAACAGATGGGGACCAACCATGTATTCATCTCCCCACCGGCAGACCATTTGGTTCAGAACCACAGTCGTTTGATTCTACTGAACTCTTCTAATCTCAGCTTATGGCGTACCGAAAAGCCTGAAGGTGCCCCTTGATCTGGATCAAGGAAAATGCCTTTGTATTGCGGCTGGTCCCTTATAAAGAAAGAGACCTGATCATTGAGTTTTTCGGGGAGAATACAGGCCGGTTTTCAGCTGTGTTGTACCGTGCCAGGGGACCTAAAGAGTCATTTCTGTTCCAACCAGGAGACCAACTTGAAGTCGAGTATCAGCGCCGTGAGAACCAAGACCTAGCTAAGTTAGAGACCAGCGTCGCGGTGAAGCTCAACCGAGGTGATAAACTCAGCTATTTACAATTTGTTAGCCTGAGCTTTTTGTTGGAGCTATATTTAAAAATCGTGGAGCCTGAAGTGGGGTCCAATGGCTTGTTTGACCTGATGGTTGGGGTTCAGTCTTTGGGTTTGGATCAAGGCAAGCCGCTTTTGGCGTTGTTATACGCCTTGGTTCAATTGAGCCAATTCTCTGGGTTTGGATTTGATTTAGGGGCCTGTTGCCACTGTGGCAAACAAACCTTTCAGCCTGGGAACCTGCCCAAATACCGCAAACAAACCTACCAATTACAACTCACAGGCTTGGTTTGTGCGGACTGCGAAGCACCAGCCGAGCCGCTGAGTGGAGCTGCAGTCAAAGCCATGGTGTTAGCTTCCACCAAGGATTTTTTGCACCAGACCCCGGACATCAACGCCGAAACATTAAACCCGGCGATACGAGGGTTATCCAAGCGGCTGATCAGCGCCTGCGAGATCCGCTGTCGTAGCTTCGGACTGTTGGAGCGATTGCTGCTCGCCAAGGGCGTTTAACAGGTGCTCGTAATACCCCCCTTGGGCGACCAACTCCTGGTGTGTGCCTTGCTCAATGATTTGGCCTGAGCGCATCACCAAGATGAGATCGGAATGTTCAATCGTCGAGAGCCTGTGAGCAATTGCAATCACAGTCTTCGTGTTGAAAATCTGGGTGGTCGCCTCTAAAATCGCTTTTTCTGTGATCGAATCGACTGAGCTCGTGGCTTCATCTAGCAAAACCAAATCACTGCCTTTGGCCATGGTGCGGGCAAAACTGATCAACTGGGCTTGTCCAGCAGACAGGTTTTTGCCGTTATCGGTCACCTTAAACTCATAGGCCCCGGGAAGAGACTCGATGAAAGGATGGGCGGAAACCGATTGAGCAGCCGCCTGGATCTCTGTTTCACTGAGTTCTTCACCTAACGTGATGTTAAACTTCAAGGATTCATTGAACAAATAGACGTCCTGCTGCATCAACCCGATCAAGCCTAGCAAGGTCTTTCTGGGGATGGTACGCAGTTCAACGGTGTTTAATAAGATGGAACCTTGGTAGCCGTCATATGCCCGAAAAAGCAAACGCAGGATGGTTGATTTCCCCGACCCGGTGGCCCCAACCAGGGCAAGTCGTTGTCCTTTGGTCAACCTGAAGTTGATGTCTTTTAAGACTGGCTCGCTTTGGGCTTGATAGGAAAACCAAACCTTTTTAAACTCAAGGGACTCAAAGCTTCGTAACTTGTCCAATGTCGCGAGCGGCAATGACTCTTCCACTTCAAGGGGCTCATTAAACAGTCCCATGATGTGTTCCAATGCACTAAACGCCCGTTGGATCGTTGCTAGTTGCTGGGCAAACTCCCGGATAGGGATGAAGATCTTTCCCAAAGTGTTTATGAAGCCGATCAAAACCCCGATGGTGACTATCCCTGCCAAAATCTGCCCAGATCCGTACCAGATCAAGCAAGCCAGAGCGATTGAAGTCAACCCTTCGATCACTGAGTACAACAGAGCGTCATAGATATTACTCTGGTTTTGAGCGACCAAAAACCGGCGATTTTTCTGGGCAAAATGTTTGAGGGTTTTTTCTTCAGCGGCGTATAACTGCAAGGTTTTGATCCCATGCAAGCACTCAGACAAAAAGCTGGTGGACTCGGCCAAAGACTCTCGGGTTTCGTTATAGGTCTGTCGAAGTTTCTTTTTGAGTAAACTGGTGACCCCATAGACAGGGATCAAGATAAACAGCATCAACAAGGTAAGCTGCCATGACAGAAACAACAAAAAGAAAAACAAACCAATGGTCTTAAAAATATCGCTGATCAGGTTCAAAACCCCCATGGCCAAGGACTCGCCAAGGGATTCCATGTCACTGGTCAACCGGCTGAGGACCGTACCAATCGGGTGGTTGTCGTAAAAGCTGCGAGGCAACCTCAAACAATGATCAAACAGCTCCCGCCTCAGGTCTGAGATGGCGTATTGGCCCGTTTTTTGGAGGGTAAAACTGTAATAAGCGTCGGCAAGGTATCCGACTAAAATCCCGGCAGACATCAGCCCTAAAGACAGATACAAACCCTGGTAGTCCTTGTTAGCCAAGTTTTGATCAATGATCACCACGATCAACCAAGGAACCAATAAAGTTGCCCCCACAGACAGCGGAATGGCCAAAACAGCCCCGAGCATCATTTTTTTGTAGGGTTTTAGATAGGTCCAAAAAAACTTAAATAAGCCAAAATCACTCAATTTCGAATCAATCATGGCTGGTTTCGTTTTGGAGTTCGTAGGTTTCTTGGTATATCCCTGGCTGGTTAACCAAGTCTTCATGGGTTCCTGACTGAACCATCTCGCCTTGGTCCAACACCAAGATCAGATCCGCATCTTCGAGGGCTTGGACTCGATGAGAGATGATCAACAAGCTATGGGCTGTGTCTCGCTTAAGGATCTCATTGAGTAGAAACCGCTCTGTTTCCTGATCCACCGCTGAAAGGACGTTGTCCAAAATCAACAACTCACATTCTTCCACCATGGCCCTGGCTAGGCTGATACGCTGTTTCTGACCCCCGGAAAGCATGATCCCCTTTTCCCCGACCATGGTTTCAATCCCTAGAGGGAATCGGTCGATTTCGTCCGTCAAAGCGGCACGGTCGATCACTTGATCGATAGGCCCATTCGGGGCGTCTTCCTGTTTACCAAACAAAATATTGGCTTTGACCGAATCGGAAAACAAAAAGACCTCTTGGGAAACGGTCCGTACCTGTCCACGTAAATCCTTCAGGTTCATCTGGTTGATATCGATCCCGTTGTAGAAAACGGTATCGTCCGTGGTGGTCAAGTAGCCGTTGATACAGTCAACCAAGGTCGATTTCCCAGAGCCAATTTTCCCCAAAATCCCCACCGTTTGTTTGGGGGGAATTCGAAAGCTAAGATTTTTCAAAATCGGGTCTTTTGCGCCTGGGTAATGATAGGTCAAGTTTCGGATTTCTATCCCCTGGCCACTAGGCTTCCAGTCACCACCTGGGGCAAGCCGTGGGCGTTCTGCCTTATCCGCTGGCTGGTTCAAGATGGTCTGGATCGACTCAAGCCCAACAAGCCCTTGCTGGAAAAAAGTGGCAAGCCAGCCTAAACCCATGATTGGGTGGGTTAGTAACGCAGAATAAGCTATAAAAGCGGTGAGTTCACCGATGGTGAAGTCGCCTTGAATCACCGCCATCCCACCAACCAACAGCACCAGGATTTTTAATATATTCTCTAAATTCCCCAAAATCGGCATCATGAAGCTACGGATAAAGCTGATGCTCAGGGTTTCTTTCAGGAGGTCTTGGTTTTTTGATTGAAAGTTTTTTCTACTCCAATCTTCCAAGCTATAGCCCTTCAATACGTCCACACCGTTGAGGCTAGAGACGATATAGCTAGAAAGATTTTGTAAGTTTGTTTGTCTGTTCCGGGTGTGCACCATCAACCAGCCAATACCCACACGGAGCAGACCAAAAACCACAATCACCGGTAAGATACAATAAAAAGTCAGGCTAGGGCTTAGTTGCCACATTTTGTAAGGTGTCAGGCTTAAAGCAGTGATGATATTAAACAACTGCATGACCCCAAAACCGCTCAACACCCGCAATCCGGTGATATCATTTTGTAATTTTGAAATGATCGCACCGATCTTATTTTTATCGTAATATTCTTTATCTAAATGAGTGAGTTTTTTAAACAGCTGGTTCTTGACTTCGTATTCAACCCAACGCCCAGGGTTAAAAAAGAACACCCGTGACAAGGTCCGAACCACCACCACAGCGATGGCAAGGATCATGATCATCAATAGATTGTTGGACAGGTCCGACTGGTTCTCTCTGATGTTGTCCACCCCTAAGGAAAGAAGGTCCACCGCCCGCTGGAGGTAAGTGGGGATCGTGACCGTCATCCAGTTGGTTGCAATGATTGCGAAGATTCCAACTAAATAGGAAAATTTATGCCGGTACATCTGCCGGAACAAAAATGGAATTTGGGACATTCAGAAGCCGTTTAGGATTGATTTTTAAGATATCAGAAACAAAATATTCCGACAACGGCACCTTTGTGTGGCCCCATAGAATTCTGGCTTCAATTTCGCATGGTTTGAGAGGTTGACCGAGATAAATACCCTTCCCAATGAGGCCCCTTGAAGCTAGTCGATGCCAACCAAATGAATCAACTTGACCGCCGTAGTATTGACGAGGCTGGTATCCCTGCTTTGATATTGATGGAAAACGCAGCTCGTGGAGTCTTGGAAATATGCGGTGATTTATTGGAGCAACGGCCTGTTTGTTATCTTTTTTGTGGGGGCGGTAACAACGGAGGGGATGGATATGCCTTAGGCCGTTTGTTGTCAAACCACGGCTACGAAGCGGTGGCCATTCAAGTCAAACCGCCCAAAACCGAAGAAGCAAAAAAAAATGCAGAGCTGTTTCGGTATTTTGGGCAAGTCTTAGAGTTCGAAGAATTGATGGAAACATTGCTCAGGCCCCAACCTAAAGATCTGATCTTTGACGCCATCATTGGCACCGGGTTAGACCGAACATTGGACCCCAGAACCTGGGCTGCAGTAGACTGGATCAACCACGCCCAAGGGCACAAGATATCCCTAGACATTCCGACAGGAGTCAACAGCTCCACGGGTGATGAAATGGGGATTTCGGTGCAAGCAGAGCGAACGGTCAGCTTCCAGTTAGAAAAAGTGGGTCAACATTTGTACCCAGGAAAAAAGCGATGTGGTAGGCTCTATTGCGCCAAAATCTCGATCATCGAGGACCCACTAGAAACAAATTTTCATCTTTTTGAGACAGAAGAAGCCCAAAAGACCTTGCCAGCTCTAAAAACGCAGACCTACAAGAACATGCAAGGCCACCTCGGAGTCATTGCAGGGAGCTTGGGGATGATGGGCGCCAGCGTCTTAGTTGGCCGTGCGGCCATGACCACAGGTGCCGGTTTGGTCACCCTGCACGTCCCCGACACAGAGCAACCGGGTATCTATCAGTCGTCCCCAGAGTTAATGAGTTCGGGGCGATCTGCAACCAACCCAAAAAGCTTGCAACAATACCAGGGCTTAGTCGTAGGCTGCGGGTTAGGCAGAGCCGCCGATGACTGGGAGCAATACAGGCAATGGATTTCTCAATACGTCGGCCCCGTGGTGTTGGACGCTGATAGCTTTTATGGGCTAAACACCTTGCAAGGCTTGGGGCCACACCGTTTGGTTTTGACCCCCCATCTCGGGGAATTTGCCAAGATTTCAGGGCTTCAAAGCCCCGGTTCAAATGCGGAAAAGTTGGAACAGGCCCAAAACTTTGCGGTTCGTGAAGGCACAACCTTGGTGTTGAAAGGGCCTGCAAGTTTGGTGGTGAGCCTAGAAGGGGAAATATGGATCAATTCTACAGGAAACCCTGGGTTAGCAACCGCTGGTAGTGGTGATGTTTTGTCAGGGGTGATTGGTGCCTTACTGGCAGGTGGGCTCCCGCCCTTTGACGCAGCGAGGTTAGGCTGCTGGCTCCATGGTAAAGCCGCTGACCTATACGTCGAAAACAACTCTCCTAGGGGGTTGACCGCTGGGCAGCTGATCAACCACATCCCTAAAGCTCTATCAATCCTTGAAAAAGCTTAGCCTGCTACGGGTTCGTCGTCCTGGTCGCTTGGCTCTGTCCTTTGAGTTTTTTCTTTCGCAAACTTGAGGATATCGTCTGATTTTGTCTTGATGAGATCTTCCAATTTTCCCTTTTGCTCCATCAGCTCATCCAAGCTGAGGCCGCCGGGTAAGTCCTTGAACATTTCGCCCAATTCCTCTCGGTTTCTCGAAATCATGACTTGGGCAAAAACGCCAGCCGCAAGGCCTGCGCTGAGCCCAATAAAAAAACTTTTTGCGCTCATGGTCACTTCAGGAATTTAGCGTAAAGTAAAAACGCAGCGTTATAAGCCACAGAGATTCCAATGAACGTCCATAAAATGGTTGCTTCGTGAGACATCAGTGTTCCTTCGTCTTTAGGTTATCGAAAACTTTTGATAGATCGTAACTCAAGAATTCTTTCATTACAAGCCTCAGTTGAACAGAAAAGAAAAAAATCGACGAACAAGGGGCTTTTGTCTTTTGACGAAGTCCGATAAGCTGTATCCAGCATCACCAATCAAAAAGCACAACACACTGTGATAAAAAGGAAACCCATGGAATCTGTAAACATTGAAGTCCAGAAAAAAATGGACAAAGCTATTGAACACCTGAAAAGCGAGTTTGCTAAGGTTCGTACAGGTCGTGCAAATCCACAAATTCTGGACCGTGTCATGGTCGATTATTATGGAACACCAACCCCGGTTGCTCAAATTGGCAACGTGACGGTGCCTGATCCGCAGCTGATTTTAATCACTCCATGGGAAAAAAGCTTATTAGGAGAGATCGAAAAGGCAATTGTTCGAGCCGATCTCGGGATGAACCCACAAAACGACGGAAACGTCATTCGGCTACCAATCCCACAACTAACAGAAGACCGACGTAAAGATTTGGTTAAACAAGTCAAAAAAATTGCTGAAGAAGGCAAGGTTGGTATTCGTGGTGCTCGTAAAGACGGGAACGACTCCTTGAAGCAAATGGAAAAGGATAAGGAAATCAGCGAAGATGATATGAAAACCGGAGAGTCCACCATCCAGAAGCAAACAGATAAGTATAACAGCTTGGTTGATGAGATGACTCAATCGAAGGAAAAAGAACTCTTAGAAGTTTAGTTCCAGGCGCATTGAAGTAATGGGCCCAAACCCTCGGTTTGGCTGTTTTATTTGATCGCCCGCAGGCTTCAGACCTGAGTTTGAAGCCAGGGGCTGGCCTTTTGGCACTCTTGATGATAGAGTGCTAAAAACACCTCATTGGACAGGCTAAATGAATAGTTTTGATGACATCGTGTTGGGCGCAATCGAGCTCGCCCAAGCCAAAGCAATCAAAGAAAAACACCTTGAACTGACCGAAGTACACTTGCTTTGGGGGTTGATGTTAAACCCAAAAACAGTGAGTTCAAAAGGGTTGTTACCCCAAAAAAAAGTCATTATTTCCCTGCTAGACACTCTACCTACGGTTGCTAACCAAGATTTTGACCGACTGAAGCCGAGTTCGAAACTCAGTGAATGGTTCACCTTGGCTGGAGCCGACGCGATTGGGGAAGGCCGAGACAAAGTTGCTGAAGTAGACCTGCTCCGGCACTTAAAAAAATTCTTTGCCCAATTGCAATTCGAAATGCCCGAAGAAGGGGCAGGGGTTGAAGTGCCAGATTTTCTGGTCAACCTCAACGAACTTGCAGAGCTTGGTAAATTAGACCCAGTGATTGGTCGAGCCGCCGAAATTCGCCGGGTACAGGAGATCCTTTGCCGACGTACTAAAAACAACCCTGTCTTGGTTGGGGAACCAGGGGTCGGCAAAACGGCGATTGTTGAGGGTCTAGCCGGACTGATTATTTCTTCAAAGGTGCCGGATGTGATTTTGGGGAGAACCATCTACTTGCTCAACATGGGTGCATTGATGGCAGGCACAAAATTTCGAGGGGATTTTGAAAAACGAATCGAAGCGTTGCTCGATTTTTTGAAGTCCAAAGGCCGAGATGCGATTTTGTTTATTGATGAAATTCATTTATTGATCGGCGCAGGGAAGGCCGAAGGGGCCATGGACGCCGCCAACTTGTTGAAGCCAGCCTTAGCCCGTGGCGACGTCAACTGTATCGGCGCCACAACCTTGGCAGAATACCAGCAATATATCGAAAGCGATTCTGCCTTAGAGCGCCGTTTTCATCAAGTTCGGGTCCATGAGCCAACCAAAGAAGACAGCATTCAGATCTTGTTGGGCCTCAAAGAAAAGTTGGAAATCCATCATGGGATTGAAATCACCGAAGAGGCGATCATCGCAGCGGTGTACTTATCAGACCAGTTTATCACAGATCGATTTCTCCCAGACAAAGCGATTGATATCATCGATGAAGCATCTGCGGGCCTGAAGCTTTCCGCTGATTCCATGCCCCCGGAGCTGGAGGCCTTAGGGGCCTTGATCAGCTCCAAAAAAGTGTTGTTCGGGGCTCAACCTACAGCCAAACACCTCAAACAAGAAATCAGCCAATTGGAGTCGGAATACCAGGTTCAAAAGGAACTTTGGGACACTGAAACCCTCGCCCTCAAGCGGGTTTCAGGTTTAAAGAAACAACATGACCAACTGAATTTTCAGCTGGAACGAGCAAAATTAGACGGGGATTTTGAGGCCGCAAGTCGGATTCAATACGGGGAACTCCCTCGGGTAGAGGAGCAGCTTAAACAACAGGAAGTCTCTTGGAAACTCACCAAGCTCAAGGTAGGCGAGGTGATTTCTCACGCCACTGGCGTGCCGGTGGAGCGAATTTTGTCGACCCATCAGGAACGATTGCTAGAGTTAGAGGACTATTTAAACCAGCAGGTTATAGGACAACCTGCGGCAATGGGAGAAATTTCTGACACCTTGATCGCCTCTCAAGCGGGGTTGAGTGACCCCAATCGACCTTTAGGGAGTTTTTTGTTGATGGGGCCTTCTGGGGTTGGGAAGACCGAGACCGCCAAAGCATTACAAAGGTTTTTGTTTGAAAGCAACCGTCAATTGATCCGTGTTGATCTCTCCGAATACCGAGAGCCTCACTCGGTTTCACGACTGATCGGCGCACCTCCAGGGTACCAAGGCTACGATAAGGGCGGGGTGTTGACTGAGGCGGTGCGAAAGAACCCTTATTCGGTGATTTTGTTGGATGAGATTGAGAAAGCTCATTTGGATTTTGCTGATATTTTATTACAAGTGATTGATGAAGGTCGCCTGACCGACACCCATGGCCGGACCGCAAGCTTCTTGAATTGTGTGGTCCTGATCACCACCAATTTAAAAGACCCAACCAGCTGGTTCAAACCGGAATTGCTAGGCCGACTGGACGCAACCTTAGAATACCGACATCTCGACAGAGACACCGTCTCTCTATTGGTCAGCCGCGAACTGGATCAATTGAACCAAAAGTTAGAAGGCCGAGACTTAGAATTGATTTTAGATCCTGATATGATCAGCCGGATCACCGAAGCAGGGTTCGATGAGGCCTACGGGGCTCGGCCCCTGAAGTCTGCGTTTAACCGTTTGGTGATTCGTCCCTTGTCCAAGGCTTTGTTACAAAACCCAGAGCTTTCAGGGAAACAAACATTTCAGCTCAACGAGCAGTTACAGGCCATATTTTCCCTGGTAAACCCGTGAGTAGAGAGTTAAGCGGCCAGGTTTTTTTGGTCATCGACCCCGACTCGGGCGAACTGCGCCATGTAAAAAGCTTACTTGAAAAAATGGGGGCAAAAGTTCACCTTGCTCACGGTTTAGAGGATGCCTTGGGGATCTTGAGTGTTGAGCGGGTACAGATCGTATTGTATGCCTATGACCTGCCCTTTTCAGGGGCTGAGCTCAAAGAAAACTATCAGGCGATTCATAGGCCGGTAAAGTTCTTTGCTCTATCCTCCACCCCGGTCAGCAGGCTTGAACCTGGGGTAGACGGCTGGCTTTTAAAGCCCTTGGAGGCTCCGGCATTACTTAGTTCCTTAGGGGTCGGGGCATTGCAGAACGAGTCATTGACCGTTTCTACATTGGACCCTTTGACCCAGTTGTTGCGTCCCCACTTGATTTTTCGTTCTCAGGCGATGAAAAACAGGTTAAGCCAGCTGCCTCAAATGGCGGTGTCTAACCATGGTATCTTGATCAGCGGCGAGACGGGTACCGGTAAAGAAGTGGTTGCCCAAACGATCCATCACTTGAGCCAGTTTAAAGGCGGGCCGTTCATCGGAATCAACTGTGGAGCCATCCCAGAGTCATTGATTGAAGGCGAGTTGTTTGGACATGAAAAAGGGGCCTTTACCGGCGCAAACGCCACCCATAAAGGCAAATTCGAATTAGCAGAAGGGGGGACTCTTTTTTTGGATGAAATAGGAGAAATGCCGTTGCTGTTACAGGCTAGGTTATTGCGAGTGTTGGAAGAACGTGAGCTGTACAGAGTCGGGGGCGAGAAGGCCATCACGATCAATGTTCGGATTTTGGCGGCGACACGGGTTGATTTGAGGCAAGCGGTACAAGATGGACTGTTTCGAGAAGATCTATACTACCGCCTGAACATTTTGCCGATCCAATTACCTGCTCTTCGCGAACGGGTTGAAGACATCCCGTTGTTAGCTTGGCATTTTCTGGAAAGAGCTTTTTCCGAATCCATCCGGCCTAAACCCTTTCCAAGCTTAACCGACCATTCTATCAACCTGTTACAGCAACAACCTTGGGAAGGAAACGTACGTGAGCTACGGAATTTAATGACACGGCTAGCGGTGCTTCTGCCTGCAAACATCACCTATATTGAGCCCAAGCATTTAGCTGGCCACATGGAATCATTTACCCTTGGGACAACCTCAGTTTTGGAGCCCAAATCTGAGGATTCCACTGGCACCAAGGTGATCGAGGTCGACTCCCTTGAGACGAACTTGACGAACCTTGGAAAACCAGGGATTTTCATCCCTTACCCTGTCACCATGAAAGAGGCCCAAAACCGTATCATCAACATGGCGTTAGAAAAAAATCAGGGAAACAAAACGAACACAGCAAAAGTTTTAGGGGTGTCTATACGGACCTTACGCCGACGAACCAACGAGGATTCTTGAAAACAAAAAAAATCTATATTGACGGCGACGCTGGCACCACCGGGTTAGAGATCGTAGCCCGGTTACAAGCCCGGACGGACCTGGAAGTGCTCAAAGTTGATCCCAACTTGCGTAAGGACCCAGTTTACAAATTGAGCTTGGCGAAACAAGCAGATCTAATCATTTTATGTTTACCTGATCAGGCAGCGATTGAGGCTGTAAAACTCTATTCAGATGTAAACACGAAAATCTTGGACGCAAGCTCTGCCCACCGCATCGCAGAGGGTTGGGTCTACGGCATGCCTGAGTTAGGGTTTCGAGAAGATATCCTAAAGGCCCAAAAGGTCGCCAACCCTGGCTGTTACCCAACTGGTTTTTTACTGGCTGTCACTCCACTGATTCGAGCAGGCTTAATGCCTACAGATTATCCGGTTACCGTGAATGCGATCAGTGGTTATTCAGGTGGAGGCCGTAAAATGATTGAAAGTTACGAGGAAACCACTGGAGATTCCTTGGCTGTCCGGCTCTACGGGCTTGGATTGGACCATAAACATTTGCCGGAAATGGAACGTTATTCGGGGTTAGTACACCCGCCCGTATTTGCACCGTCAGTCGCTAACTTCAAACAAGGCATGCTGGTTTCCATCCCCTTACAGACCGCAAAGTTAGGCTTATCGGGCGAAAGGATTCTCCAAGTTTGGCAAAAAACCTACGCAACAGAGCCCTTTGTATCGGTGGTTGACGAACCTAGCAACCTGCTTGACTCCAGTTTTTTAGGTGCAACCAACGTTAATGGCAGCAATCAAGTCGAACTGTGCTGTTTTTCTAGGCCAGGACAGGCGTTGTTGGTCGCCCGACTGGACAACCTCGGGAAAGGAGCATCTGGTGCTGCGGTGCAAAACCTCAATTTAATGCTCGGCCTTGAAGAAAGGAGTGGGCTGTCTTAAGCGGGGTGTTTCGGCCGCTCAATCACCTGTAAAATAGAGAAGCGGACCATATCTTCAATGTCTTTCATGCTCACTTCTTTGTTGAGAATGATGCTGCCGACATGTGCGTAGGTTGCTGGTAAACGGGATAAAACCAAGGCATAAACATCTTCGATACAAATTGAACAGCCATCAAATTCAGGGAAGTTTGGGATCATTTTTTCCAAGGTTTTGATCACAGACAGCTCATAGATGTTTCGTACACCGTTTAACGAATGGCCGTTTAGGCTATAGTTGTCTTTTTTCATGGAGTCTTCCTGTACGGTATCTTTTAGGTTAGGAACTTAAGATCTTTTGACCATAGCTTTCAAGCAAACTTTGCAAACGAAAGGGATCGATGGGTTTCGCAAGATAGTCATCCATCCCTGCCTTTAAATACTTCTCTTTGTCACCTCGCATTGCGTTCGCAGTCATCGCAATAATCACCGGTTTTTTGAATCCCCCAGATGACTCTTGTAGCTGTCTATTGACCTCCATCCCATCCATATTAGGCATCTGAATATCTAGCAGGAGGAGGTCATAGGCTTTTGCTCGAATCCGCTCTAAGGCCTCAACACCGTCTTCCGCCAAGTCAGGCTGGTAACCCAGCTTTTCCAAGAGTTTTAAAATCAAGGTTTGGTTCAAGTCGTTATCTTCAGCAACCAGAATTTGCATCGGGAACCGTTCCCCTAAGGAGCTATCAAACCGACGAATTGGGCTTGCTTGCGAGGCTCGACTCAGGCTGATTGCTTTGGACATCACCTGTATCAATGCCGACATTTGAGTCGGTTTGTTTGCAGTCAAACTATTCGGAGTCGGAAGCTCAGACCGGCTGTCAGACAAAAACAATAATTTAACAATCGGGAAGCCCCTTTTGGTAGCCACATCGCAGAGTGCGATGGTGTCTTCATACAGGGAGGTGTTTGCCTTATCGGGCAAATTGATCATCACAAGGGTGTGAGAAGGAGACTCTTCTATCCAATGAATTGAGTGTTTAGATACCCTATGACCAACCGCTTGTATCCCCGCATCATGGAGCCTTGCTAGCAAGTTGGATTTATGGATAGGGTTGTCGTCAAACAACAACACCTGTTGCTGCCTTACTTCTTTAGGAGGCTGTATTTTTTGGGATGCTATGGCCTGAACACCAGGTTGTAGTTTTAAGGAAAAACTAAAATTCGAGCCACGACCCAGCTCACTTTCTACGGACAGATGACCACCGGATTGCTGAATCATGCTTTGGCTGATCGCAAGCCCTAGCCCTGACCCACCATATTTTCTGGTCGTCGAGCCATCAAGCTGCTCAAAAGCTTCAAAAAGCAAAGATTGATGTTCTGGACTGATACCAATCCCACGGTCTTTCACCGAAAAGTGAAACCAAGAATCCTCATTTTTAGATTCGTCGCAACGTACCGTCACCAAAATTTCACCTTCGTTAGAAAACTTAATGGCATTTCCAATCAAGTTCAACAACACCTGCCTGATTTTTGCGGGATCACCGACCAGGACTTTAGGTACTTTTGCTTGGATATTATACAACAGCTCCAACCGCTTGGCCGCAGACTGAGGGGCACAGAGATTAAAGGTTTCTTCGATCAGCTCTGCAAGCTCAAAAGGTAAATGTTCGAATTGGAACTTTTTTGATTCAAGCTTGGTGAAATCTAAGATGTCATTGATCACTTCCAGTAAGTTTTCACCACACTGGGTGATGATGGATACAAACTCAGATTGTTCGTCATCCAGTTTTGTGTGCTCCAGTAAACTAGACATCCCCAGTACGCCATTCAGTGGAGTCCTGATTTCATGGCTCATGGTCGCTAAAAACCGGCTCTTGGCTTTGGTAGCCGATTCAGCGGCAATCTTAGAATCTTGTAACTCGGTGAGCGTTTTTTTACGTTCCGTGATATCGATAAACCTGCAGGCTAGTTGCCCAATAGGGGGGACAAACGCATAGACTTCCAAGTATTTTCCTTGGGCTGACAAAAATGTCTCAAACCTTTTATCATGCCCTGACCGGACGACCTCTTCCAGCTCTTTATACCATTGTTCGTCAAAATGCCCTTTGAATGTAGTCACTTCCTCAAGATCAGCGTCCGCCTCAAGCCCCAGTATATCATGCAATGCATGGTTTATTTCAAGGCAATTTAATTGGATGCCTCCACCAGCAAATCGCTCGCATTCAAACAGGGCAAACCCTTCATTAATGGACTCGAAGAGCATCCGGTATTTTTGCTCCCTTGCATTTGAGTTAAGTTCTGCCTGTTTCAGGTCAGTGATATCTCTGAGGACCAACGCAAACTCAGTGACCTCTTGGGACTGATCAGAAATGGGGTACAAGTTGATCATCACCCAACGGTGATCAAATTTTTCAAAGCCCTGCTGAGGTTCATTTTTTTCCATCACCTGTTTCAAGAGTGATTGCAACAGGTTTCGTTGCTCATCGCCAAGAATAGCCCAAAAGTTTTTCCCAACAAATTGCTCGACGGTGAAACCATAAAATTGAGCAACTGCTTGGTTAGAGGCTAAAACGACACCTTGATGATCGAATAAAAGCGTGTGGTTCGACGGTGCGTCTAACAGAGCCCGAATCCTGCGTTTTTGCAGGGCTAAAGACTCATTGGTATCAACCAATTCCTGAACATCTTTCGCCACAAAAAGCAAATGGGCTTCGTTGTCGAGCTTGATAATTTTTGCTGATATCAGTGCGTATTTTGTGCCTGTTGTCGTCCGAAGTTGGCACAGGTGGTCCCGCACTTCCCCGGTTTGTTGCACCGATTGGTAGAACCGGTCCCGCTCCTTAGTGTCGACCCAAAAATCCAATTCTTCAGCGGTTTTTCCAATGACTTGTTCCCGCGTCAGCCCGCTGTGGGTCAGGAACCCTTCATTTAGATCAAGGATGACTCGGTCTGCAGCCCTTACGATCGAAACGGTGACAGGGTTAAACTCAAAAGCAGCATGGAATTTTTCTTCCTTAAGCCTGAGTACCCCGAGCTCGTCGTTGAGCCTCCGATTCTCCGATTGAAGCTCAGCTATTTGTTCTTCTAAGCTTTTCATGTCATCCGGGGAGTGGTTACGCAACGATGCTCCTGAAGTTAACGACCCAAATACGATAGAGAATCTGAATATTGATCACTGTACGAAATATCGAAGTGAAAATCCAGGGAAAATTACAAGAAATGTTTTGTTTATTTGGATGTTTAAAAAGTCGCCTCATAAATCCACATAACAACTGACTAAGCAAACAAAACCAAAACTAGAGTTATGCTTTTTTAAGCCGAACCCATAAAGCAAGTTCTTCCTCATCTAAAACCCCGTCAGCCTTCATCACATTTTCAGCTAAGCCAATCAAAACGGTCTTCTCATCCGAGTTTAAAGTGGGAATGATCTCTTCAAAAAGTCGGTCTTCAATGTTGTCATCATGTAAACTCTCAAATAAAAGAACAATTTTATCATCGATATCACGCATGAATTGGTCGACAGCTTCGAAGTCAAGGGACCATTGTTCCTGAGTGAATCGGTTGATTGTTTCGATCTCTTTGTCATCAATGAACCCATCAACCGCAGCCATAACGAAGGCGGCGAAAACGATTTTATGCAAGGATTGTTGGGATATATTCATAGCTACAGTCGTGCAGGAGGGGAGGTTAGCGTTTTAACAGCATAAAGCGCAGCCAAAAAGGTTTTGCCCCAAATATCTACGCCACATGAGTCTAGGATTTGCTTGTTAATTCCTCTAACTTTTCTTCAGCAGGTTTCTTTTCTTTCAACTTTTTTGAAACTGGCTTTTCTTTGTTCGATTCCCTTTTAGCCGGGACTCTTGTTTTTCCAGTTTCTTCCGATGCGATGACTTTCACTTTTGCTGGCCGTTCGGCTTTCGAAGTTTCAGGTACAGTGGGAGTCCCAAATACGGCCATGGAAGCCGCTTTGTTCATCACCGAAGCATAAAGTTTAGACGAGGCAACTGTTGTTGCCTTTAACTTCGCCCCTTGGATATGGTTCAAGGAGTCATACAAACTGTCACCATGCCCCTCAGGCTCCTGTGCTGGATCGAACTGAATTCTATTGAATGCCAAGTTGTTTAAAATCTTCTTTCGGGTATTTTCTTTGAGTCGGCTCCGTTGAAGGACTGAACCCAATTCTTTATAGACGAGGGTATCTGAAATTTCCAGATATCGATCACCTGATTCATCATAGCTCAAGAAGTTTTGATTGATCAGCTGTTCCAAGTTATAATACACAAGGTCAATGATCTCCTGACCACCTTCAACTGGAACAAACATTTGTGCATTATTGATCAATTCACCAAAAGCGTGGATCCGGTACCCAACGTATATATTCAGTCCTTTAGCTAAAACTTCAGTCAATTGATTTTGTTCTCGGTCTATTTCAGGAAGGTCTACCTTGATTTCAACACCCTGAAGCATCATGGCTGCCATCTCAGGGCGGGACCGAATCTGGTGGAAGTGCCGTTCGATTTCACGGCGCAACAAACTATTAAACTGCCCGTCCAAGATCGAATGACTGATCCCAAAATGAGAAGATTTGGGCTCTGCTGATGCATAATAGCCCATGATTGATGCATAAATCGACTGAGCAAAATTTCGAATGATCGTATCGTAATCCGATTCACATGGAATCGAGAGGACAACCCGCTCAGGATTAGCCGCATCGCAATCCAAAGTCAACCTTATGGCGGGCTCAGCAAACAGATAGGGCCTGATGCCTTCTTCAATCTTGGCAATAATGGAATCAGGGTCTGGGTAAGCGATATTAGCCGTTTCGTGACCTAACATATATTGTCGGCCTTCTCCACAAGATTCAGTATGCCATAAGGTATTGTTCATGCTTGCTCCAAAAGGTAGCGACAAATGTGCCGTTGCCGGTCTAGACGATTGACCAGAATGTAGTGGTTTCAAAGCCCCCTTGTCAATGGATAATCAATATTGGAAAGACGTTTATTTTGAGTTCAGGGAGAGTCTATCTCATTGCATTCCTTTCTACCTAAACCTGCCTTGTTCTACCTGATACTCACCACACTCAAAAAATTGTCTTATTGTATAGTCGAACGAAAACTAAAGATTTCCCTTGAGTTTTTACCTACCTTTTGGATAGGATGCATTGAACTTTTCTGATCGCTTCTAACTGCGAGTCAAGGCGTCTCTGCTTTTGACTCATTGGCTGGACTTCAAACATCTGCGTTTGAAAACATGCGACCCGCGAACCCCAAATAACCTTTTAGGTTGTGCTATGGAACAGTTGAAAAAAATCCGTAATACCCCAGTTTCCGACATGATGGAAAAAGATTTTGTCCTCATCGACGGAACTAAAATGGTTTCTGAAGCGCTGGCTTCGATGACCGATAACAATGTCACTGCGTTAATTGTTAAGCCTCGGAATGACGAAGACACCTTCGGCATTGTCACTGAAGCCGACATTTTAAAGAAAGTAGTTGACCCAGGCTCAGAGACTTACGCTGACCTTTGGAACACCCCAGTTTACCAAATCATGAGCAAGCCCTGTGTCATGGTAAACCCTGGCATGAGGATCAAATACGCATTGCGTATGATGGGCCGCCAAAGAGTTCGACGGCTTTTAGTTGTCGATGGAAACCAACTGGTTGGTTTGTTAGATGAAGGACATGTCCTTTCTGCTGTGCAGGCTTTACCGATGAACAATACTGTTGCTTTATAAAAAGCTGTTGAACCTTAAAAGAACCTTGTGATGCCATACGATATTATTATCGTCGGAGCTGGCGGTGGCGGAATGTACGCTGCGTTAGAAGCGATCCGCAGAAATCCGGCTCTTAAGATTGCCGTAGTCTCGAAATTATACCCTACCCGCTCCCATACTTCGGCAGCACAAGGTGGGGTTAATGCAGCGTTAGCCAACGCTCATAAAGACGATACGGTAGATTTACATACCTTTGATACGGTGAAAGGTAGTGACTACCTCGCCGATCAAGATGCAGCAACCTACCTTTGTGAACAGGCACCAAGCTTGGTGCGAGAGCTTGAAAACCTAGGTGCGCCCTTTTCCCGTTTTGCAGATGGAAGCATCGCCCAACGACCGTTCGGTGGAGCATCAAAGCACAGGTGTTGTTACTGTGCTGATAAAACCGGCCTGACGATCTTACAAACTCTGTATGAACAATGTCTCCGCTATGGCATTAAATTCTTTAACGAGTATTTTTTGCTTTCCGTTGAACATGAAAATGGGTCAGTAAACGGTGTGATTGCGATGGATATCCGAACCTCAAAAATATTGAAGTTCGAAGCCAAAGCGGTGATCATGGCTACCGGCGGTTATGCTAAGATGTATTGGCATCGCAGCTCTAACGCTGCCGGGCTTACCGGAGACGGTGGTGCTGCATGTTTGAGGGCGGGTATCGAACTAGAAGATATGGAGTTTGTCCAATTCCACCCCACCGGACTACGTAAGTCAGGCCTGTTGGTCACAGAAGGTGCCCGTGGAGAAGGTGGGTACTTGATCAATAACCTCGGTGAACGGTTCATGTCTAATTACGCTCCTGATAAGATGGAGTTAGGCCCAAGGGACTTGGTTTCTAGGTCCATTGAAACTGAAATCCGTGCTGGTCGTGGATTTGAGTCTGCTGCTGGGCCATACATCAAACTGGATTTGACTCACTTGGGCGCTGAGTTAATCAGCAGCCGTTTACCACAAATTCGTGAACTTACCATCCAATTTGAAGGGGTTGACCCGATCACAGAGCCTATTCCAATTCGTCCTACCGCTCACTACTCTATGGGTGGGATCGATTGTAACGTTGCTTGTGAAACTTCGGTTAAAGGGCTTTACGCCGTTGGCGAGGCTTCTTGTTCTTCTGTTCATGGTGCCAACCGATTAGGTGGAAACTCATTGCTAGAGATTCTGGTTTTTGGGAAGCGTGCAGGGATGGAAGCGGTGGAGTTGGTCAGCACCACAAAACACCAACCAAAGATCACTGATGCTAAACTTGAAACACAGCAACAGACAATCAACGGCTATTTTGGGAAAGACCACCACGAACGTTATAATGTAATCCGAGAAGAACTTGGAACCACCTTAGCGAACAACGTGGGGATCTACAGAACAGCTGAAGACCTAAAGGTCGGTGAAAGCGATGTGCTTGAGCTTCGAGAGCGATTCAAAAAAGTTCAAGTCGCTGATCACTCCAAAATGTTCAACACCAACCTGATGCAGGTGCTAGAGTTGGGCAATATGCTTGATTTAGCGGTCTGCGTTTCTAAAGGGGCGTTGGCTAGAGAGGAATCAAGAGGGTCACACTCACGAGAAGACTTCGTCACCAGAGATGACGAAAAGTGGCATAAGCACTCCATTTTCAAAATGAATGAAAAAGGAGAGGTTTCTTTGAGTTACCGGCCAGTCACGATGGGTAAATTTGAACTCCAAGAGAGGAAGTACTGATGGAGGAAAAACGACAGATTACCTTCAACGTCCTTTGTTATAACCCTGAAGTGGATGAAACATCCTACTTCAAGAGCTATGACGTTGTGCTTGAGCAAGGTATCACGGTGCTACGTGCACTGAACCACATCAAAGACACCATTGATCCAACGCTGAGTCACCGTTTTTTCTGCCAAGCTGGCATTTGCGGCTCTTGCTCCCTTCGGATCAATGGCATTTCAAAGTTGGCTTGTACCACTCAGGTGTGGGACGAGCTAGAGTCTAGCAAGACCAAGGATACGATCACGGTCGAACCCTTAAGGAACTTTGAGATCATCAAGGACTTAGTTGTCGATATTGATCCCATGGTCGAAAAACTGATCAAGTACAAGAGCTGGGTTGTACCGGCTACTACAGACAGTGAGTTGGGGAAAAAGGAAATTGATGTCAAGCCCGAAGAGTTTGAGCCCATCAACTTAGCGACAGACTGTATTTTGTGTGCCTCTTGTTATTCTGAGTGTACCATTACAGAGGCCTCGGACCAAGAGTTCATCTCGCCTTTGGTGATGTTACGCGCATACCGAATGAACAAAGATACACGTGACACCATTGGTGCAGAACGAATGGATGTTTTGGTCAAAGATCATGGCATCTGGGACTGCACTCATTGCTATCGATGTGTTGAATCCTGTGTGAAAAACATCCCAATCATGGATGCAATCCAAGGACTTCGACAAGAAACCTTCGAACGTGGCTTGACCAGTTCTCCGGGCGCAAAACATGCGCTGGCTTTTAAGGATGACACAAAAAACTTGGGTCGCTTGAATGAGTTCAGCTTGCCGATTCGCACCTTGGGTATGTTTGGTGCTGTAAGCCAAATTCCATTTGCGCTTAAAATGGGCATCAAGGGGCGTATTCCTCCAATTTTTCCTCATAAAATTTCATCGAGAAAAGAGGTTTCCTCTATGCTTGATGAAGTGGAACGAGACAGTCGAAAAAAAGATTAAAACTCAGGGGTTTTTTTGGCCCCTCCCCTTGACCTAGCAGGGAGACACATGAAGTACGCTTATTATATTAGTTGCATCAACGAGTCGATGACCAAAGAGTTGGACCAGTCCTTATACCTCTGGAACACCACTTTAGGGATCGAGTTGGTCAAATTGACCGAAGGCACCTGCTGCGGCGGGAGTAATATGGACTTTGTGCATCCAAACATGCACTTAGTGAATAATGCTCGTAACATCGCCTTGGCTGAACAGATGGGCCTAGATATGGTGACAAGCTGCAATACCTGCTTATTGGGTATATTGCATGTCAAACACCAAATTGATTCTGACCCCAAAAAGAAGGAAATGGTCAACCATTACCTCGCAAAACAAGGTTTGGAATACAAGGGCACCAGTGCTGTAAAACATCTTCTTTGGGTGATCAATGAAGATTATGGTCTGGAAAAGTTAAAAGCCAAGGTGACAAACCCATTGACTGGGGTAAAAATCGCCTCTTTTTATGGGTGTCATATTTTACGTCCTTCCGACGTTTTGGGCCATGATAACCCAAACGCGCCACGTTCCTTGGATATGTTGGTTGAGGCTCTTGGTGGCGAAACAGTGGCTTATGGAAGCAACAACAAGTGTTGTGGCTTTCATACCTTACTTGTCGCCCCAGAAGAGTCTGTGAAGGTTAGCGGTAAAGCCGTAGCAGAGGCGATTGAAAAGCAAGCTGACTTTATTGTCACGCCTTGCCCACTTTGCCACATGTCCCTTGATTCTTATCAGGATGAGGGTTTGGCTGCCAATGGTGCGTCTGGGTCAATGCCGATCTTACATCTATCTCAAATGGTTGGACTGGCCCTAGGCCATTCTAAAGAAGCACTTGGGATCGATAAACACGTCGTAACAGCCTAGTTTATCTTTCGTTATCAAGACCCTTATCATGAGGGTCTTGATATCTTCACAGGAACCCTCGAACTACACGGAACTCATTGAGCCGCAATATTTTTTTACTTTTAATCTTATTGCTTGCAGCAAATACAAGTTTTGCGGTGATTAGGGACCGACCCGCTGCCCCCTACGGCAAAGTTGTGCCTTTCAAATCTGCCTTTACTTGTTATGGACGATGGACGATGGAAAAACGCCAACGAATCGCAAGTGATGGACGCTCCGTTGCTAGGCCTGGGTACAAATGTATTGATGATCGAAAAATTCGTCGCAGAATGGTGAATGGCCGATAGCTAAGACGATACCTGTCCTGATTTCATACCTGATTTTCCTGTTAGAGTCGCTTGTTCCAAGAGCGTAGTTGATTTTCTACCCTGCATATCGCCTTTGGGTGGTGGATCAATCAAAAACCCTCAGCTAAAACTGTTTTTGGAAGTTCTTCCGATACGCCCAGTGTTGCCTTTGTAACCTTGGCAGCCCTGTTGAGGCGGATGGGTGCGCATCAACAGCCCTCCCACATATCAATGAAACCCTTGTTCAATGATAGATAGCTTCAGCACTCAAAGACTGACCCAAGTTCAGGGTAGGTAGTGTTCAAGTAGCCTTTGGAACGGAATGCATCGATCAAGGTATTGGCTTGTTCAGGTTCTCCATGGACTAAAAAGATTTGCTTTAGTTTCACTGGATTTGAAAAATCAACATACTCTAAAATCCCGTGCCGATCTCCATGTGCACTGAAGTAGTCCAACGTCTTAATCTCCGCTTTTACATGATGCGGCTCACCAAATATCCGAACCTCTTTCTCACCATCCATGATTTTACGGGCCAAGGTGTGTTTTGCAGAATAACCTACAAATAAGATCAAGTTTTTTGGGTCTTCAATGTTATTTTTCAAATGATGTAAAATACGTCCACCTTCAGCCATCCCTGAAGCGGATATAATGATGGCCGGTACAAGAAGCTGATTCAGATTCTTTGACTCCTGGACATTCTCCACATAAGTCAAGCGTTTGAACTTAAAAGGGTCAAGGTGGTCATCTAAAAAGATGCGTTTCGTCTGCCGATCCATGAAATCTGGATACTTTTGGAAAATTCGAGTTGCCTTAACCGCCATTGGGCTGTCCACATAAATTGGCAAATCATGGATTCGGTCTTGATCAAAAAGTTTGTGTAGATGGTAAATGATCTGTTGAGTCCGCCCCACGGCAAACGCTGGAATGATCACTTTACCACCACGTTGTGCCGTTTTATTGATCAAGTTAGCTAGTTCTTCCTCAGGGTCGCCTGTATGGGTATGGAAACGGTTGCCGTAAGTGGTTTCAGTGATCAGGTAGTCTAAGTCTCTCAGTGGATCGGGGTCCCGCAAAATGGCGGTGTCTGGCCGGCCCAAGTCTCCGGTAAACCCAAGTCGAATTTTTTTTCCTTTTTCATTAGCTTCAATCAGAATTCCAGCGGAACCCAAGATATGCCCGGCATCTCGGAAGGTTGCGGTCACTTGGTTGCCGATCGTGATTGAATCATTATAGTGGATCGCTTCAAACTGATCTAAACAAGCCTCAACATCTTTGATTCCGTAAATCGGTTCGACCAATGGTAGGTGAGATTTTGCCCTTATTTTATTGACGTGCACAACATCCATTTCTTGAATAAAAGCTGAATCGTGCAGCATTAGCTTGCAGAGATCAACGGTAGGTGCTGTTGCTAGAATTTTCCCCTTAAACCCTTGTTTTACTAAATTCGGGATGTTTCCGCTGTGGTCAATATGCGCATGGGAAAGCAAAAGAATATCAACCTCCTTTGGGTCGAATGTAAACTTCTGATTACGCTCATACATCTCCGCTCTACGGCCCTGGAATAAACCGCACTCTAGTAGAATGTTTAGCCCGTTGACGCTCACCATGTGCATGGAACCCGTAACAGTCTGCGCACCACCTAAAAACTGTATTTTCATAGAGTCCCCTTTTTTTTTAGTTTTATAGTAAACCAACAGCCTAGGGCTGACTAGCTTTTTTCGGTCATTATCCCTTTGCAAAAACAATTTGCTTAAATATAATCGGACCACTTCTAAGGGGGGCGGATGTTGAGTTTTTTTTGCCCTTCAATCGACTTTTGAGTCGCCATGTTTTGGATGATATGCTACGTGCATAGTAGGAGGTAAAGGATATTGACGTTGGACTCGCTTTGTGATTTTCGAACAGGTGATGATAGTTGGGCACAAGTGAGTACTGAATACCCTAGTTGATATCTCTTCAAATAACACCTAATCTGTTCAAATGTTTCACCAAAGTTAAGTCCCCGACAGTGACGGTCAGGAATACAAACCTTGGCTTTGATATAACCCAATCTATGGAGATGGCAACATGAGACTATTAACACGGTCTGACTTCGATGGTCTTGTATGTGCTGCTTTGCTTTACGAAGCAGAAGTGATCACAGACATTAAATTTGTACACCCAAAAGATGTACAAGATGGTAAAATCGACGTGACTGATGATGACGTGCTCGCTAACGTTCCATATGCCAAAGGTTGTGGTTTGTGGTTCGATCATCATGCAAGTGAAATCGATCGGCTTAACCTGGGGGATGGAATGGAATTCCAGGGCGAGTCTAGAACAGCTCCAAGTTGTGCACGAGTTATTTTTGATTATTACGGTGGCGAGAGCAAATTCGGTGATATGGTCAAAAACGGTTTAATGGCCGACGTAGACAAATGCGATTCCGGCCAATTCACAACAAAAGATATCAAAGACCCCGTAGGCTGGGTTCTTCTGTCATTTGTGATGGACCCACGAACCGGCCTCGGTCGGTATAAAGATTACCGGATCTCAAATTACCAGCTGATGGAAAAGCTTGCCCATAAGTGCCGGCATGAATCTATCGGTGATATCCTGGCTGATCCAGACGTCAAGGAGCGGGTGACTCGGTATTTTGATCAAGAAGCTGATTATGAAATGATGATCAAAGCCTTCTGCCATACTGATAAAAACGTATTGGTGATTGATCTACATGATTGCCCTGAAATTGTTACTGGAAATCGCTTTAAGGAGTATGTTTTATACCCCGAACAAAATATTTCCATTCGGATTCTTTGGGGCTTCCAAAAACAAAACATGGTCATTACGGTTGGTCACTCGGTTTTCAACCGAACCAGCAAAACCGATGTGGGGCGATTGATGCTTAAACATGGCGGTGGTGGCCACCCATATGTGGGTACATGTCAAGTTTCTGTTGATGAATGGGAGCAAGTCAGAGACGAGCTTATCGCCGCTTTTAAAGCAGACGGTTAGGTCCTTATTCAGTCTAAAAAACCTCGTTTTATGCGAGGTTTTTTCCCCTCTCGACCTTTAGGTTTGACGTCTACTTACCCCGGATCGTTTTCCGAACAACAACCGCCCCAAAACCCTTTAGAAAGACACCATTTTTATCGACTTAAAGAGGCTGTTTCCATCATCAGGTAAAGGTTTTCGGTACCATTCGTCACCAAAATTGACCCTGTTGAGATCCTGTTACCCTAGTTCCAAATTCAAGATAAATCACTCATTTTACGATTCATTACGGTCGCTAAGACTAAACAGACTCTGCTTTCATTTTCCCCTGTTTGTGTCGCATTCAATCAGTGAAGGGAAATGCCTATTTTTTCTATTCATCTCAAGCTTGTGCAAGTCATCTTATACTACCGGTGAAGACACTCAAATCAAATCTAAGTTTTTCGCAGGACAAAGTGTTGGAAAATTGTCATGGTCACCAGGAAGCTTGTTGGTCATTTACTCGAATATATTGAGGTGATGTGGGGGGGGATTTTTCGTATTTGGACCGGTTGGATTCGGGGTTGATTGTACTCGATGCTGGCTTGAACATTCAGTATTGGAACGCATGGCAAAAGCTGTATAGCCGCATACCTTCTGGGGATGTTGCTGGTAAACCTTTGGATGAAATATTTCTAGAGATTGACAGCGCAGCTCTTAAACGAAAAATCCAGGTCACACTCGCTCTCAATGTCCCGAGCTACCTATTCTTCGCCGACGAGGACAGCTTCCTGCAAATCCCGCTGCATCAACTGACATCTAGCCCTTATAACTACCGCAGGCAACAAGTCACCGTTTTGCCTTATGATCAAAAAAAAGGCTGGGTTTTATTGTCCCTTCAAGACCGATGCGCTTCTTCTAAAAAATCCGAACAAGATCAACGGTTCGATGAATCGAGCCGACAAGCGAAATTTGACCAGATGACAGGCCTGCCCAATCGGGGCCAGATGCTTGATGATATGCTGCATGCGAAGCAACCGTTACTCACTATTTTCTCGATTGATTTATTTAATGATTTAAATAAATTTTACGGCTTTGAAATCAGCGAATGGATGTTGAAAGAAGTATCCGAACGTTTGAAGGCCTTCTTCGGGCATAAAGTTGTTGGCGTATATAAGTTACCCTCTTCAGAGTATGCTGTTTTGGCGGACGGGTTTGGTACCGTCCAAGCTTGGGCCCTAGAAGTAGAAGAATTTCTTGAATATTCTTCTGGAAACAAGTTGGTCCATCAAGGCAGGGACCAGAGTTTCCCATTGACCTTCACCGCTGGGATCTCATACCAGAAAAAAGGGCTTCTTCGTCATGCGGATTTGGCTTTAAAGGCGGCGTTTGATGGGCAAAAGTCCTTTTTGGTCTACGATGACTCAATGGACGATCTAGAACAATTCGAAGATAACATTCGTTGGGTTGGGGTGATCAAAGATGCCTTGGCCCAGGACCGTATCCAGCCTTATTTCCAAGCCATTGTTTCTAACCAAACAGGGAAGGTTGAAAAATACGAAACACTTGTCCGTCTGATTGATCACCAAGGCAGGGCAATCACCCCGTTTCACTTTTTAGAAATTGCGAAACACGCCCGTCTGTATCCACAAATTACCCGCCGAGTCTTTGCTAAAGCCTTTGAAATATTCAAGGATTCGGATTATGAGTTTTCTCTAAATGTCTCTGTTGATGACCTAAAGGACAAAGAAACGATGTCCTTCATCCGCTCCATCATGGCCGAAAATCCAAAACAATCTCAGCAAGTTGTATTTGAGCTTTTGGAGTCAGAGGGAATTGAGAACTTTGGTGATGTATTGAATTTTATCAACGAAGTGAAGAGCTTCGGCGGAAAGATTGCGATTGATGATTTTGGGACAGGCTATTCAAATTTTGACTACCTAGTGAAACTGAACATTGATATTCTAAAAATCGATGGTTCGTTGATTAAAAATATAGATGTTGATAAAAATAGCCTCTTGGTGGTTGAAACCCTGGTTGAATTTGCAAAAAAATTCAACATGAAGACTGTGGCTGAATTTGTGGATTCAAACAGTGTACTCAATAAAGTCAAACAGCTGGGGATAACATACAGCCAAGGTTTTTTTCTCGCCGAGCCAGAACCAGAGATACAGCAATCTGGTCATGAAGGGCTACAGTATGCTCATCTAGATCAGGAACAGTTGGATGGGTTTGGTGAATTGATCTCCGTCTCTTTCAAAGGTCTGTCACCCATGATTGATGACATCATTGGTTCGGTGGTGAGCTTTGGTACCCCGAAGATCGATTTTATCGATGCGAATAAACTGAGTCATTTGATCAACCTCCGGCATATGGGAGAAAAGAGTTTCAAGTTAGGCACCCAGTCTTTTGTTGGGGATATCGAAGGGGAAACGCTGATTTTATTGGAACCCGAATCGATGACGAATATAGCAACCTTGCTGGGAGATACAAACTCTGGGACAATCAACGATGACAGTCAGGAGGGTATCATGCTTGAGTTTTTAAGCATCCTATCAACAGTCTGCGCCAAAGGAATGACCCAGATTTTGGGGTTGGATATTAAG